>ENA-OPCY01000025-OPCY01000025.1-human-gut-metagenome-genome-assembly--contig:-NODE-25-length-125889-cov-16.090842_pt1 | contig 125889 bp, 114 predicted proteins | sample MGYA00241568_ERZ501487 | MGnify/ENA primary metagenome ERZ501487 (study PRJEB25962, sample SAMEA2042574) | human gut metagenome | biome: human gut; feature: human-associated habitat; material... | reverse complement strand
ATTGTAAACGATTAATTTAAATCATGTCTAAGATATTTTCTTTGGACAGCAGTGAGTAGGCATATCTGTTTTCATTTTAACAGAATATAGTGATATGCAAGATAAAGGTAGCTATTCAGTTCACCACTACACAGAATGATAAGATTGCTTAATAAATACGAAATAGTATAAACTTGTTTAATAAAAATAACAACATGTTTGTTTTTGGACTATATTTGCAACAAATTTTAAAATTTATCAATTGTGTATATGGCTAATACTGCTACGGATACGTTGTCAACGGAAACCATGAATCCTCCAAAAGGTTCTTATGTCAATATGGTTGGTCAAGCGACAGGGAAAAGAGTAAGTGGAACTATCTCCAATGTTTCATATGATGTTCTTAATGCAAGTAAGAAAGTGTTGCTTCAAGATGTTTATCTTGCGTCATATATTTCAAAAAGCGGTGATAGTGGGGGTATTGTATATGCTCTACGTTCAGCACACAATCAACGTCTAACTGTAGGTATAAATATAGGTTCTGCAAGAATTAACGGTACTACTTATGGTATGTGTGTAAAAGCATCGAATATAAATAGAATTTTTGGACTTACAAGATACTAAAGGGCTGTCATGAATTTCTTATTTAAGACATTTTGCATTATGGTCATATTCACGATGTTCGTGGATATGACAGCTCTAAGTAATAACATAACGAATAGAGATGGTTTATGGCGTGTTGATTCAGACTCCGTCACAATTACCACAAGCTATAGTGAGAAACAGCCAGAAAAATTAAATGTATACATTTATAATCACAGCAATTCGACGATATATATAGGGCGAACTTATGGATTATTGATGCAAGTAGATGGGGAATGGAAATACATTGCCAAAGGTAGAAATCAAAAGTGCATAACTATAAGGCCAGCGTCAAAACGTAACTTTCAAGTCAGTCTATGCGCTAAGAAAATAAAAAGCTCCTCAGGATGGGCATATAGAACAGATTCACTTTACAAAGTAAGATTTGACGTGTATGACAGCGATGGTATTTTTATTGACAAAATGGACTCTAATTTCAAAGTTTCTGGTAATATTGTTTGGCATCTGACTGACGGATTAGTGATTATACATTTAGATTGAATATTCCAAATGCGACATCTCAATTCTTCAATATACGTAGATTGGCTGGATCCATCAATGCCCGCTCGTACATGTGGAAGAACAGCAGAAAATATAAAAGAGAAAATAAAAAAAATACGATAAGTTTATACTTGTTGCTACAGAAGGTGCTATTGCGTCAAAATGGTGCAATTGGGAATTAGGCTTTGGTGATGTTCAAAAGTTTGCTTACGGTAAAATAGCCTTATTTCCTATCCGTGATGACGAAAAGAATTGGTCAGGAAGTGAAACTTAGAGCAAATTCAGTAATGAGAGGATGTGTACACGCAAGAAGGACGTTGAAAAGTTAAGTTGCGGATTTGAGGGAGTAATTCTTTTATTTCTAGGAATAGAAAATAGTAAATCAACTGGTGCAATGTTGATTGGTAGGGCTCCGCACATTGCGGAAAATGCGTGGCTAAATCGGCTATATTCACCAATAGACAAAATAGAAATATTAAAATTGGAGGATGGTATTAATAAAAAGATTCCAGCATCATATGTTGATTTCTTGACCGACTTTTCAAATGGTCTAAATATCCTTGGAGATACCCTGTGTCTGTTTGGATATCGCTCTAATTATATGAGAACTGTTGATTTTTCATGGCAACCTTATAGTTTAGTAAGTTTAAATAAGTATGATAAGCCAAGAAATTCAACAGAAGATATGTTGTTTATCGGCAGTTATGATTGGGATGGTTCTCTATTATATATGACTACCGATGAGAAAATACACTTTTGTCATACTGATGACTCAACAAGTTTGTTTGTATGGGATTCGCTTTCCTCAATGTTAATCAGTGAACTGAAACGCCTTTATAATATTTTCGATTCGCATGGCATTCAAATAGATGACACGCAAGTCACTACTCCTATTTGATGAGAATTGGGTTTTATGATGACCGACGGACATAGGGACAACAGTGTCGGTGAGCGTAAGCTTATCTTGGACGAGGAGAACCGTCTGCTTTCAGTGGACGATAACGGTTTCGTGTCCAACTATTGGTATGATGCCGACGGTGAGCGCACTGTGAAGACTTCCAGCGAGAGTGATCAGGTATATGTCAACGGTGTATTCTCCGGTGGCTCGACCAACACCGCGAAGTTCTCGCTCTACGTCAGTCCTTACCTTGTCGCAAATTCTTCTCGAATGCCTATGTGGATTGCTACTGATTCTTTACAAGAAGATAATAATGCCACATCTTCGTATACTTATACATTTAATAACCTGGTTAAATATACTGATCCTGATTTGCGACTTTGAAAAAGAATTACATTCGGATAAATGCATCTATAGTTGAAAATCCTTATTTGGGTGGTCAGATGCTCGTGCTTGGTCAAAACGGACAATCATTTTACTATAGAATCAAAGTTAAAAACGGGAAGGTGATTAAAGGAGACTTGTGTATGTTCTAACAGAAAAGAACTACTAAGGCATACTTTTAGCCATATAATTAATACGACATCTTCAACATTTGGAAAGATTAGAATAGACACTATCCTATATTTTACCGCATACATTTGTAGACAATTAGTCTATAAGGGTATGCGGTTCTTTTTTTTCATACTCAATATAACTTCCGAGATTTATTGAAATTATTGTGCAAAGGTATTTGTTATGCCTTATCGCTTTGCAAGGTCAAGGCTCTGCTTGGCTTCCAAAATCTCCACGCCTACGGGTCGTATTTTGGTGCCAAACCTTGCATCGATGTGCATAACACCTTTTCAAGGCACATAATTTCTAACAAATCTCGGAAGTAGTTTTCTACGAAAGGGAAATGAAATTTAAGCGAGAGTAAAGATGATGTTTAACTTCGGCTTTTCCGAGCGACCATTCATTCGGCAGAGCCAAAAAAAAATTTTGAAGTATGAGCAATATTTGTGATACGCAGTACAAAGTAAGAGGTTCACGCAAGGCATTGAGCGACCTTTGGAATACCCTTCAGATGATGGAGGTGAATAGTAAGGATGTCCATCTTTACAAGTTGGCAGAGCACTATGGCATTGACTATGAGCATAGCGGTATATCTGTTCGTGGAAAAATCTACTGGGCAGAGTTCGAGGATGACGAGGACGGAGGTCTGTTATCATTCGACACCGAAAGTGCATGGTCGGCTTGCGACCTGTTCTTTGATGAATTGAATAAGGTACTTGGCAATGAACTTTCCATAAGCTATCGTGAGATAGAATGTGGATGTGAGATATTTTACGTCCACGATGAAGGAGGTTTCTTTCCCGAAGAGTGTTGTGTAAGTTCTTCTGGTGGCAACTTTGAAGATATTTGTGAAGATGTGTGTGACACCATATGCGATGCTATTGAGGCATGGTGTGAGAAGACCGGCATTAGCCAAGGCGAGCGGACAGAGGAAGAAATGGTGGACTTCATCAACGAATACGAGTACGACTCGGAGGACACCTATTATTATATACACCCATTTGAGTTTGATTAGTACTTACCGCAAGGGGTAAGGTTCACTGCTTTGCCCTTTGCATAACCACTTTGAAATATGAAGAGATTAAGTAAGAAACAGATTGGAAGAGCTGCATGCACCATCTTGCAGCAGTTGGCTTTAACCACACCTCTTAATGTAGTGTATAGTTGGGGAATAACAAACAAAGTTGCAACTCAAATAGAAATCATGGTTGATGGAATGGAGAAAAACGTGGCTGCCTTGATGATGGATGTTAATGGCTTCAACTACCAAGGCAGGCTCTATGTAACCAATAACCGAGTTAAGCAAACCTTTGGCTTGTATAGCGAACAGAACGGAATGTTGCATGAGGAAAAGAAGAGTATTGCCTATAAAGACTTGGGGCAAGTGCTCGATACGGTTATTGAGACAGGCGGCATGAGCCAACAGGAGCACCTGCAAAGATTGCGTGAATATGCAAAGAGACTTTTGGCTTAATATAAGAATATCCACTTAAAAGATTATACGAATGAAAACATTAGACAGAGAACATGTAAGAAGCGTTGTGAACACCATCTTCTCCCAATTGCTTCACACAACCTCGATAGACGTTATCAATAGTTGGGGCATCTCAAAGATGTATGCTACCCAAATTGTCAAGAATGTCAATGGCGAAGACTTCACTATGGCGGCTCTTGTCATGCAAGTGAATGGTTTCCGATTTCAGGGCAAGGTATATATTGCTTTGGATGAAGGCTCTGATTACTACCGTATCTATGGAGAAAAGAATGGAACGACAAAAGAATATCATCATGATATTGCTTTTGATGAGCTTGGCGATGTACTTGACTCAATGATAGAGACAGGAGGTATGACCAAGGAAGAATACCAAGCAAAGGTAAAGGACTTTGTTTGTTGCCTCTAACATCAGTATTTTGGTGCAAAGTTAGTGTTAAACACGAGGAATTTATCTTTATTCTAATGGTTTTATACTAACTTTGTACCAATAATAGGATATAACGCTACATCGTGCTACAAGACGCTACAAGTAGGCTACATATTTCAAAGCCTATAAAAGTTATGTAACATCTTGAAAATCAATATTGCTACATGAAGATACAACTTTCAGAGTCATATTTGACTTATAGGCATTTGAATAATTATGATAAGATGGTGGTCATGATGTTGTATTATCCCCCTTTCATAAGGGCAATTCATAAACATAATACAAAGGCAATGGGATGATAAACAGAAAACAATGGCAACCGACTTGTTTAAAAGTAAGAAGCGAGTGTCGTAATGCCATTATCTCCTCAAAGATTTGAGGGGTGGAGTAGAAAATAGAGTCGATAGATTTCTTAAAATAGTTAAATTGTGTAACAAAAGTCATTCATACACAGTGTTTTAAGACGTTTTGTCTTGCGCCAGTTCTGCGCCATTTTTCGTGCAAAATAAGCGAAAATGCCTAAAGACGGCACTTGAATATCAACGAGTTACAGAAGATGGTAGAGTGGTATAAAATCCCTGTCTCTCCGCCACTTGCAAAGATGCGAATCACATTTGTGGTTCGCATCTTTTGTTTGTGATTATTAGCAATGTATTAAATATAACGTGACTGTAGGAACTGAATATGATAAATATATATCCAGTCTTTCATAATAAAAAGCAATATCTAGATCTGCTGCTTCTTGCTGATGAGCAAGAGTACATGATTGATCGCTATCTTGAACGCGGGGATATGTTTGTATTGTCTGATAACAATGAGGTTAAAGCTTCATGCGTTATAACAGAAGAAGGCGCAGGTGTCTACGAAATTAAAAACATTGCAGTCTATCCACAGTTCCAGCGTCAGGGCTATGGAAAGAAGTTGATATCCTTTCTTCTTGAACATTATAAAGCTCAATGTCATACAATGCTTGTCGGAACAGGAGACTCTCCTATAACCATATCCTTCTACAAGAATTGCGGATTTGTGTATTCACATCGGATACCCAATTTTTTCATTGATAATTATGATCATCCGATTTTTGAAGATGGTAAACAATTAAAAGATATGATTTACTTAAAAATCAGTAAAAGTAGATAGTTGTATTTTATATAAAAGTTAGGCTAGTCAGAAAGTGGATATAATGATTATATTGTATGCAACTAATTCGGCACTAGCCGTACTTTCAAAATTATGTACTTTTACAGTTATAACCAATCGTTTTTGCATCATTATTTTTTAAACAGGCTCTATAATAACACCCATATCTTTTTCTATATCACGTATCAATTTAGTCAATGGACGACAATGAACATTCTTATCGTCAGAATACGTTCCAAACACAAAACGATGGAGTGCATCTTTACTATAAAGTTCGGGAAAATTCTTTATAAATAAATTCTTATATGTGTCATCATACGCTTTGCACCGCCAAATCGTCTCCTCTGCCACATCCTTTACCGCTGCATAGGTTGAATCTATCATAAAATCTTTTTCATGAGTTTTTGCCAATTGACAGTTCCTTAAATTATGTACATCAGACGGAATCAAGTGGATATTGATATATTGGAGATTAAATCTACGTTTCCTTAAATATAAATGAGGTTTTGCTAACAAAAGAAATGGATGCAATTTATTAGAGTCAGTGGTATATAATCCAAAATCAGCGGTAGCAGTATTTTTGCCGTGATTACATGTTGGGCAACTAGGCTGCAAATTATAGAATGTTGTACATAAATAAGGATACTTTGACTTGGGGAAACGATGATCTAACTCATACAATCCCTTACTATGGTCAATGGTAAGAGCATACTGCATATTACAATATACGCAAGTTCTAATTCCCATAGCCTCAATGATGGGAACCATTATTGGACGAACTATCTTCTCATAGTGCATCGCATCAACTATCAACTCCCAGAATTTTTTCTTCTTTGGGCCTGGTCTTTTTCCACCAACTTGTTTATGATAAACAAGTTCTTTATCGAGTTTTACATGCTGAAATGAAACTCCTTCATATTTGTTTATATAGTCTTGAAAATGTTCAGGTTGAAGAACTAACAAGTTCTTTGTCTTGTCTACTGCATTGTCATAATCTTTAGCAATTTCTTCTACATATTCCTTATATTCATCGAGAACATTAGGAGAAAGGCGGTTATATACATTGTAAGTATCAAGCTTTACTTTTATGTTCCGCAACTTAGTCGGCACATCAAGTTGACATCCACGAAAAGCTTGCTCATACATTTGTGCATATTTCAGGATGTCATCGTCAATCAATATTCTGTCCATGATTAAATAGTGTCTCCTTATATGTTAGTAACGCTGTGAGCTGCTGCTTGAGGAACTTGTCTCCTATCAAGGCTATCTCCTGTTTTAGCTCCGCAATATTTCGATTAATCTTCTTTTTCCCATAGGATTCTATGTCTGCTAGTAACTTTTGCATTCTATCCAAAGCATAATCACCCATGAAGGTTTTATCCAAAAAGAAACTCTGGTGTAAAATGTCGTTTACGTTTGCGGCATAGGGATTAACAGATACATTATCATTCACACATTGTCCATTCTTCAGATACAGTATGTTTTGTTGCGGTATATCACTCAGGATAAAGGGTGAATGCGTCGCAATAATAATGCAAATAGAGCAATACTTGTTAAAACGGAACTTTGCAAGCATATCCCGCAAACGACTGATAAATTGTCTTTGGTACTCCGGATGAAAACAAATCTCCACTTCATCAAGCACAAGCATCATATTGCGGTAACGAACTCTGCGAGAATCTTGCACACTCATCAAGTTAATTATATGATATATAAAGGTGCCACAGGTATAAAGCAACTGTCGTTCTCCACTACTCATACGACTTAAACTTATAGTAGCCTCATCATCTTTCTTCAGTTTTATGTCAATACTAAAAAACGCTGGAGGTAGTATTTTTGTTAACTCGCGTAGGTTTGAGGGAGACTTCTTTATTAGACCATATACTTCCAATTTCTTTTGGTAATAATCAAAAGTAAAAGTGCTATTAAACTTTCGTTCAAACCCAGCGTCACACTTAATCAAATTGATAAAATTCTCTGCCTGTCGGAACTTTATTGTGATATGAGACTTGTCTTTCTTAATTGCAGCAACAAGACTACGAATCTGTTTGGAATAGTACTCTCCTCCTTGAAAATAGGATTCAAGATTACCGAAATCTTCATACTTATAGTAGGAAGGATATTTGGATGCAATAGAAAGCACTTTATAAACCATGTAGAGAGCAGCATCCCTAATGATGTTCTTTGTAAAGTCCAACTCATCTAATCCTAATTCACACAGAAGTAAATAAGCAATACTATCTCGATGGTCCTTATGCCATGATGCCACATCAGAAAATTCCATCCATTCTGAGTCATGACGGACCTTACCTAAATAGAGTTTTTTGAACTTTATTTCTACAGCCCAAGGGTCATAGGTGTAATCTACAGAAGCCAATTTATAATCGTCAATTACTTGAATACCTTTTTTCTTTGCCTGAATAAATATCGTAGAGAGCCGATACTGAGAAAGTCGATATTCCTTGTACGTGTCAATAACTCCCTCATCTCGGTAAGGATTCAAAACGATAGGACTAAGATATCCATCATTTTTATGGAAAATACTACGAATCCATACATCACCTTCTTCACGCTCAACTACTACTTTGCTAACCTGTTTCTTTCCACCTTTGCTCTGTTCCAACTTAGGGACGAACTCCTTGTAAGTCTTTTCATCAGAATAGTCCTGATCATTATATGACTGCATAGAGTAGTTCGTTACGATGGTGTAAAAGAATCGTCGTGAGACCTCTGCCATCCTGCGGAGTGGCGTAAGAATTGCAGCCTCTTCAACCACTTCGTTATGAATATCAAGTTCTTGAGTCAGAACTTTATAAGGTCCTTGGCTATTCAAGACCTCAAATTGTAGGTGCTGTTCGTAGCTATCATAGTGAAAATGCATAACATCACCATCTGCCACCAAGGTTCCGATGTGATCATCGAGCAGATAATAGAGAGTAGCATGCAATCCTTTTACATAAAAGAGTTTTTCAGCAGAAGAGTTCCGGTACATACCTAGCTCCAACATGAATGTAAAATTGTTGATGATGCGATAAAGTAATTCCAGGATTGAAGACTTACCACTACCATTTTGCCCTACGACTGCTTGTATATTAATATTTGGACCATAGAAATCATTAGGAACCTGACATTTAGGATTAAGTGCAATCTCTCCTTCTTGTGTCTGACACAAACGGTCATTGAAGAAATACAATCCACCTCGAAGGCATTTTTTCTGCGCACAATCATCCATTATTTTGAGTGCACATATAGAGAAGTCTTTTGCCTCGGGAACAGAACCACCATTGTGTTTCAAACGTTCAGTCTTCATATACTCATTATGATAACGAGACACTGTTGTAGATATTGGTTGTAGCATAAACTAAGTTACTTTATACCCGTTGGCGGAATTAAATTAATGCATATTTAACTATACCAACAAGTCTCTCATTTTTGTTGCACAAAATTACTAAAAAAATAAAGTCAAGCCAAAAATACCTTACTTTATTTCATTGAATTCAATTACAGCCCATTATTTTCGTTATTAAACGAGAACGAAAGTTGTTGCATCTGCCCGAAACTGTCAATATTATATATGTCTATCGTTTGCAGGTCGGTAGATGCCGATGTGTAGTAGATCCGGAACGTTTCTTTCTCCAGCGGGTACAGGTCATTGGGTAGGAACATTGTACCGTTATCCATTTCCTGTTTTTCTTTGCTGTAAGCCAAAAAATAGCGTATCAGGTAGTTTGTAGGCTGGCAGTTGCCCGTTTCAATAGCCATTTGCAAATAAAGATGTGGAAAGGACGGATGACAAAGAAATATATTTTGCCTAAAGAATTATGATATTTTACAAATGTCGTTATTCTAATGAGTTGAGAGTTTTTCTGTGTATTGGGGGCATCGCATTGCAACAATACATGAAAGTCTAAATGTTTGTCAGATTTTCCAAAGATTAGTTTATCTTCGTCCTCTTCTTTTATTAACTCTGTGAATCCGCCACTTCTTTTAATGCCAAAAGGTTTTACTATTTGGTCGCGCAGCTTGAGTAAATATTGTATAGGTTTAGGGTGGTGAACAAACATTAGGTTAAATAATTCTTTAGCATTTATCCAATGAGAATTTTTTACTATTGCCGTATAAGAGTCAGTATAATCAGCTTCCATTATCGTTTTAATTTGTGAGTTTCAGACTTGTTCTTTTACTTCAATTTTAATTTTGCAATTCTGCTCTCCTTGCAGAATCGAGCCGCAAAGCGTTACAGAGAAGGTTTTGTTGTTCCATAATGTATGTAGAACATAAAGGATGCTTTGCCTTGAACATTCGCAAAGCAAAGGTGTTGAGACATAACCTTTTTTGTGAAGCGCACAAGTACATTCTGTGAAATACAAATAGTAGGCTGCACTTTTCTCAATTGTTTCACATTTTACTCCCGGCAATTTGTCTGCATTATGAAAGAAAAGGTCTATATCGCCACTTGCGCTGTCATATAGATCTTTATAAACTTGCAGTGTACCACATTTAACACAGTTGCTTCCGCATTCTGCAAAAAAGGCCTTTCGCTGTTCAGTTGATAGCCTGGCTAATCCTTTTTCAAATCCTTTAAACCAATCTGACAATTCCATGATGATAACGTAAGTAAGTATACAAAGGTACGAAAATGAAATAATAAATGGATAAGTTGATAGAAGTATTTTTATATTGTCCGTTTTAATATAAAATTTATCTCTTGATTAACCTTTGAACTTGCATATTCTATTCCTTTAGTCTTTTCTGAGTCGCAAAGCTGTTATTCACAATCGCAAAAATATCTTACTTTCTTGCATCTTTTTGCCTTTCCCTTATCAAATTTCGCATTAAACTTATAACTTTGGGGAGAGTTAATGTTTGATGCTTATGATACAGAAATTCTTGCAGAGATATAGAGAGGCGTTTGGTGATGGCGTTCCGTTGCCTGTGGCCTTTGGATATAGCGATACGCCTGTTGAGGAGATAAGGAAAATACCGCGCTGCATGATTGGGGCGATACGCAATGTGTGCGACGGTCAGGCGCTGACGTTGAGCGTTGACAATGTGCTGTGCGGCGGCGGAAGTCTGTATACACGATTTGCACCGATGCAGGAACGCATACCGCGCTTTGTTTCGGAACAGGAACACTATAAGCAGACGCCCGAACAGGTTAAGACGTATGTTAGCCGTCTGGGTATCAGTCTGACAGAAAAGCCGTATCTCAACTTTGTGCGTATGGATAAGCTTGCTTCTTTAGATGACGCAGAAGGCATACTGTTTTTTGCCACACCCGATGTGCTTTCAGGCTTGTGCAGCTGGGCTTTCTACGACAATGATGCCGACGATGCCGTGTGCACACGCTTTGCTTCAGGATGCTGCAGCATAGTGACATTTGCCGTAAATGAGAACAGAAAACAGGGGCGCAGCTGCTTTATCGGAATGTTAGACCCGTCAGCCCGTCCGCTTGTTCCTGCCAACGAACTGACATTTGTTATTCCGATGCACCGCTTTAATGAAATGATGCAGACGATGGAGAAGTCGGCGCTATTCCAGAAAGCATACTCGATAGTAAGAAAACGTATTAACGGGGAGATTGGGAAATGAGACAAGAGCTTATACACACCTGTCCGGAACTTGTCGACTATATCAACGATATAGGTTTTCTGCCTTTGCTCCGCATGGGCATTGACGGCTGGTCGGCAGAAGATGCGGTGGACGAAGAATGTCAGTACACACGCCTGCCTGACGGAGGATGGGAATGGCCTTTGTGGGAATGGAAAGGCTCTGTGCTGCGTGAGAGCCGTTGCGCCTATGGCAAGTTCTTCAAGCGTAAAGCCGCGTTCGTAAGCAGAGAGTGGTGGCCTGACTTCTGCAATTATCGCCGCAGCCTTTATCCTTATCCAGAAGAGGGTAGCGTAGAGGAGGCCGTTCTCGCCACGCTGAAAAGCGAAGGGAGCCTTATCACACGCGAACTGCGCGCTGCATGCGGATTTACCGGGCCGAAGATGCGCAGCCGTTTCGATGCCTACTTGACACGACTGGAAATGGGCTGCTATATTGTAACCGAAGACTTTATCTATCCACGCGACAGACATGGGCGTGAATACGGCTGGGGATGGTCGCTGCTGACAACGCCCGAAAGTCTGTTTGGGCGAGAGGCATGCTGTCCTGACCGCACGCCGCAAGAATCATACGATAGGCTGCTTGGACATTTCAGAAAAATATTGCCGGATATGCTAGAAAAGACTTATAACAGTCTGCTCGGGATAAAGTCATGACATCTGCCGAATGCGTCTGCCGGGGCTGTATGCCCTCCGTAGCTTATCCTGCTTATGTTGCCAGGCGGCGTCATGTATCAGCTAAAAGTGAACAAAACGCAGTCATGATTTTGTCTGTAGCGTAAATTATTGTACATTTGCATTGCGCATGCACGAAACATGCTACTGACGACAAAAAATATGAGAACACAAGTGTTGATGGCGAAAGATGCATTCATCAGGTTGCATGCACATGCTCAGATGTATGGCGGCTTCATACAGCTGAGCGGTAATGACCGTGATTAAATGCCTTTGATGCCAACAAGGCCGACCGTCGCCCTGCACGACCTTCGGACTGATATATGCTTAAACATTGTAACTAATATGAAAACCGAAAAACAACATCTTTTGAAAAAAGACGGGATAAGCTATGTTGTTCCGTTCATACTGATTACGTCATGTTTTGCCCTGTGGGGCTTTGCCAACGACATAACAAATCCGATGGTAAAGGCCTTTTCAAAGATATTCAGAATGAGCGTTACCGACGGCGCCCTGGTTCAGGTGGCCTTCTATGGCGGCTATTTTGCCATGGCATTTCCCGCTGCCATCTTCATACGCAAATATTCTTATAAGGCAGGCGTGCTCATGGGGCTGCTGCTTTATGCCGTAGGCGCGTTTATGTTCTTCCCGGCCAAGTACACAGGCTGCTATTATTCATTCCTGCTGGCCTATTTTATACTTACCTGTGGCCTGTCGTTCCTTGAGACGAGCTGCAACCCTTACATCTTGTCGATGGGCACCGAAGAGACGGCTACAAGGCGCCTTAACCTTGCCCAGTCGTTCAATCCCATCGGGTCGTTGCTGGGCATGTATGTAGCAATGAACTTCATTCAGGCGCGCCTCAATCCGCTTGACTCCGATGCACGCGAGCAGCTCAGCGAGGCCGAGTATGCCGTGGTGAGAGACTCCGACCTGAGCATTCTCATACAGCCTTACGTGATAATAGGCGTGGTGATTCTCTTTATGGTCTTTCTGCTGATGATTGTGCGTATGCCGAAAAACGCAGAGAAGCAGGACGGCAACTTCATGTCTACCATCAGGCACATCTTCCGCCTGCCTCATTATCGTGAGGGAGTGATAGCCCAGTTCTTTTATGTCGGTGCGCAGATTATGTGCTGGACGTTTATCATACAGTATGGTACTCATCTGCTCATGCAGACAGGTATGTCGGAGAAAGACGCCGAGGTGATGTCGCAGCATTACAACATCATAGCCATGGTAATCTTCTGCTGCAGCCGCTTCATCTGCACGTTCTTCCTAAAGTTCTTCAATGCCGGCGCCATGCTTGCCACGTTGGCCGTGGTGGCTGTATTTCTGCTTATAGGAGTGATATTTATGCAGAACATCTATGGCCTTTACTGTCTTGTAGGCGTTTCTGCCTGCATGTCACTGATGTTCCCCACGATCTACGGAATAGCCTTGTATGGATTGGGCGAGTCGGCCAAGTTTGGTGCCGCCGGACTTATCATGGCCATACTTGGCGGAAGCGTACTGCCTCCGTTGCAGGCTCTTATCATCGATCAGGGATATGTTATGGGGTTGCCGGCTGTCAACGTGTCGTTTGTTCTGCCGCTAATCTGTTTCCTCGTGATAATATGGTATGGTGTGCGCTCTTATTCGCGCATCGCTTCGCGTTAGTAAAAGGGAGCAAAATAATGCGCAATTAACAACTAAAAATTAAAAGTGAAAAACGCCTTACGGAAATGAAAGATTAAAAGTGAAGAGTGAAAAATCCAATAGCAAACGTAGTGCTTACAAGTAGAAACCAGAATACATTTGGATTTTTCGTTTTTCACTTTTAACTTTTCACTTTCGTAAGACGCACTACGTTGCTATTGTGCCGGCGGATCTGTGCTCCGCCGGAATTGATTATAAGGATTTTTTAATCCGATTACTTCCTATTTGCTATTACATCATGTAGACTTCACTTAAACAAGCGGTATTTTAAGCGGATTGAAAATCCTGATAATATCTACCGGCAGATTGCAAATCAGCCGGCACAATAGCAACCTAGTCTTGCGACAGTTTTTAACTTTTCACTTTTAATTTTTAATTGCGCTTTGACGCCTGCTCTTCACTTTTCATTTAGAAAATGCTCCTTTAACTATTCTAACTACCGAGAAACAAAAGCCTCCCCACGGGGGAGGTTTGGTGGGGCTTTCACTTTCGTGTCAGCAGCGAATACAGATATTTGAAGTTTTCTTTAAGTTCATTGGTGTCGAGGCCGTTAAGGAAGGCGTGTTCGTATGATATGCCGTAGAATACCTGCCTGAACATCCGTGCCGTTGTCGTAACGTCCACGTCGCTCCTTATCTCGCCCTTGTCCTTAGCCCTCTGTATCACCGTTGACCACATCTCATAGTCCTTGCTGAAGATGTCTTCAATCTTCTGTCTTATGCCGGGATAATACATGCGGACCTGCGAAAGAAAGTGGATATAATAGAAGTTCGGGCAGCAGTCGTATGGGTTGTTGCCGTCGTTCACGAGACTTACAATTCCGTTCATTGCCTTCGACACTCCAGCCACATACTGATCTATAAATTCCGCCAGTGTGTCTGCCGGCTGGTCAAACTTGTTTACGGGGTTCTGCAGTTGTATGAAGAACTTGTCGGCCACGGCAACAAACAGGTCAAGCTTATGCGGAAAATAATACACTATTCCGGTCTTTGCAAGTCCGCAAGCCTTCGCCAGTGTGCTGATGCTTGCCTTTTCGTAGTTCATTTTCAGGAAAACCCTGAAAGCCTTGTCTATCACTTCTTCGCGGTTTGTTATCATAATCGTTTTTGTTTTCAGCTGCGAAGATACAATATTTTTTTAGTTTTCAGCTGTATGTTGTAATGCTTTTTATGGAGCAAATGGCCGATAAGGAATGTCTTTGGCCATGCATTGTTGCATATATGCTATTTGTCTTATTATCAGACACTTAACAACACCGTTGTAAAACGTGCCCTTTTAGCGTGCAATTTGCCGCCTTTTATGAGCTAAAAGACGGCAAATTACAATGCAAAAGGTATGCTTTTATATTTCAGGCCTTTTGCATGTGCTAAATAGGCGGCATATTCGTGATGTGGATAACAGGATTGTTATACAATTCCTTTTATGCAGGCAAACCTGCCGTCAGGTATATGTTCTGTCAGAACTTCTCTGCTATGCTCCGTTCTTATTTATCCGATGCTTTTTCCTGCATTCTCGTACACTTCTGTTATTTCCTCCTCGGTGGTGAGGTTGAAGTCGCCGGGTATGCTGTTCTTGATGGCAGATGCGGTGAGGGCGAAGTTGATGTCCTTCGGGCTGTCGTCGCCAAACTTCAGCAGGGCATGAATGTATGCAGCTATGAAGGCGTCGCCTGCACCCATAGGGTCGATGACGTTGTCTATGTCGTAGATGCGTGCAGGATAGATGTTGCCGTCTGACCAGAGAACGCCTGACAGTATGTGATGGTTGGCCGAAAGGGTGTTGCGCAGGGCAAGAATCATCTTGCGGCATTTGGGGAACATGTCTTTTGCCTTGCTGAAAAACTCTTTATGGCTTTGGATGTCGAAGGTGAAAGCTGGCGACGTGGCAGTAAATTTCGGCGGAGTGATGCCCGTGAGAAGTTGCCATTCGCCTTCGGTGCCGAACATTATGTCGCATTTCTTGGCCAGCGGAAGCAGTATGTCGTGGGCGCTCTTGCCGTATTTCCACAGATTCTTGCGGTAGTTTATGTCGAAAGATATTGCAAGGCCCTGTCTTTCTGCTTCGCACACGGCCTCTTCGGTAACGTCGGCAGCGCTTTGTGACAGGGCGCAGGATATGCCCGACCAATGGAAGACGGATGCATCGGCAAATGCGTCAGCCCAGTTGATTGTGCCTTTGGCAACGGTGGTCATTGACGAGTCGGCACGGTCGTAAACTACGCTCGAGCCGCGCATGGCTGCCGCATTCTCATAATAGTAGGTGCCGAGACGTATGCCGCCGCGGGTTACAAAGCGAGTGCCTACGTTGTATTTTCTGAGTTCGTTAAGGCAAGCCTGACCTAATTTGTTGTCGGGCAGGCGTGTAACATATTCGACATCATTGCCTAGCATGGCCAGCGACACGGCAACATTGGCCTCGCTGCCTCCGAAATATCCGTCCCATGTGCTTCCCTGTATGATGCGCAGCTTCTCCGGACGTGTCATGCGCAGCATAATTTCACCAAACGTAACTATTTTCTGTCTCATGTCAATTTTTGTTTGTCCTGTCTGTTTCTTCAGGCAAGTGGTGTTGTAGTTTGTTTATCTCTTTGCACGTTTGTCTAAAAAGCAGACTGCTGTTTTCAAGATGTAAAGATAGCTGTTTTTGTTTGTTGTCATAGCGGATGAATGTGAAAATAATGTGAATGTTTAGAATATTTATGACAAAATGCTTTTAGAAAGGCCTCTGCCCATAAGGCGGATTATGCGGCATGAAGGGTGACGTAAGTTAGTTTCTTATAGCCGGACAATAAAACAGCCATTATTTTTTGTTAAGTAAATAATTTCTGCGGTTATCGTTATTCTTTGTATTTTTGCAGGGTATAGACAGGCAGACAGTTGACTATAATTTTTTGTTTATGGAGATAATAATTCAGAACGACAGCTTAAGCCATAGAGAATGTTCTGTTCTGGGGCTTAATGAGGTCTTTGCTGAGGACTGTGAGAGGCAGGCCTTGCTGTTCGACGGCTTTATTTTCGGCGTCTGCCTTCGAGGTGAGGCGTCGGTGAGGATAAACGGAACAGTGTTTGATGTTGTGCCCGGCAAGGTGTTTGCCGTTTTGCCAAAGCATTTGTTCTCAGCCGTGTCATATTCAGCAGATATCGACGTAAGACTGATTTTTGTTCCTATTGACATTGTCTGTAAATTGCCGTTGTCGCCTAATTTTGACTCATTGAGGAACGCGGCGTCAAATCCCTGTGTCGACGGTGGAGAGTGGGCCGCTGATCTCGGGGCGCTGTGCGACATTATGATGAGGCATGACTATACTGTGGGTAAGGGCGAAGACATAATGATGTCGTTGGTATGCTCGGCAGCACTGATATTGTCTGATCTCTTTGAAGGCAGCGGCCATGACGTAAAGAAAACGCTGTCGAGACAAGAAGCTTTGGCAGGAAACTTTTTTGAACTGCTTTTCAGCCATTTCGAATCAGAACGTAGCGTGGCTTTTTATGCCGACAAGCTATGTGTAAGTCCAAAGTATCTTTCTGTTGCCGTAAGGAGCGTCAGCGGGTGTTCCGTACAGAAATGGATAAACGAGATTGTACTGGCCGAGGCCAAACGCTATCTGTGTACAACGGAAATGACAATACAGCAGATATCAGAAAAACTGCATTTTGCAAGTCCGTCTTCATTTGTCAGGTTTTTCAGGCAGCACACGCTGACAACTCCTTTGGCGTACAGGAAAGACTAATTATGATTATTGCAGTTTCTTGGCGTTGGTGTGCTTTCTGACAATTTGCATGAATTCGTCGCCCGTGATGGTTTCTTTTTCTATCAGGAAGCCAGCAGCCTCGTGCATTATTGTCATGTTGCCGGTTATTATTTCTTTTGCCTTTTGATGGGCTTTCTTAATCAGTTTCAGCACCTCGCGGTCTATTTCGGCTGCCGTGTCTGCCGAACATGTCAGCGAAGAGTCGCCGCCAAGATATGCGTTGCTGACGGTTTCGAGCGCCATCATGTCATATTGGTTGCTCATTCCGTATCGGGTAACCATGGCACGGGCCAGTTTCGTGGCTTGCTCAATGTCGTTAGACGCACCTGTTGTGACGGTATTCATGACTGTTTCCTCGGCAGCGCGTCCTCCGGTGAGCGTCACGATGCGGTTGAACATGTTTTCTTTGCTCAGCAGCACCTGTTCGCCTTCATCTACCTGCATAGTGTAGCCCAGGGCGCCCGACGTGCGCGGTATTATCGTTATTTTGTGAACCGGAGCCGAGTTTGTCTGCATTGCAGCCACCAGTGCATGTCCTATTTCATGATAAGCTATGATTTTCTTTTCGTCGGCAGATATCACCTTGTTCTTCTTCTGTGCTCCGGCAATTACTGTTTCGACGCTTTCTTCAAGATCAGACGTTGTTACACGTTTGCGGCCCATGCGCACGGCACGCAGTGCAGCCTCGTTGACGATGTTTGCCAGTTCGGCACCTGACGAGCCGGCAGTGGCTCTTGCAACAATGTCGAGATCAATTTCCTCGTGTCTTACATTAGCCAGATGCACCTTGAGTATGGCCTTCCTGCCTTCAAGGTCGGGCAATTCCATCTGTATGCGCCGGTCGAAGCGCCCCGGACGCAGCAGTGCCTTGTCGAGAGTTTCGGGCCTGTTGGTGGCAGCAAGGATTACCACACCACGCTTTCCGTCGAATCCGTCCATCTCCGTAAGCAGCTGGTTGAGGGTCTGTTCGCGCTCGTCGTTGCTCGAGAAACCGCTGTCGCGTCTTTTTCCTATAGCGTCAATCTCGTCAATGAATATTATGCATGGTGCCTTCTCGTTGGCCTGCTTGAACAGATCTCGCACCTTTGCTGCACCCATGCCCACGAACATCTGAACAAACTCAGATCCGGATATGGCGAAGAAAGGCACTTTTGCCTCACCGGCCACAGCACGTGCTATGAGTGTCTTGCCTGTTCCGGGAGGGCCTACAAGCAGCGCTCCTTTGGGCAGCGATGCTCCGATTTCGACATATTTACGCGGATTATGAAGAAAATCGACGATTTCCTTCAGAGTGTCTTTTGCCTCGTCTTGTCCGGCAACATCAGCGAAAGTTGTCTTTATGTCAGCATCGGCATATATCTTGGCTCCTCCGTTGCCGAACGACATGAAATTGCCGCCGTCGCCCATCCTGCTTCTGATGCTTCTGGCGGCCTGTCGCCATATGAGATAGAATATGATGCCGGGGAGAACCCACATGAGCAGGAAGTTGAGCAGAGGTGAGTTTTCCTGAGGTATAATTTCATTGAAAGAAATCTTGCCCGACTTGTTAGGACTCTTGGCCGACAGCAGCCTGTCTACCAATTTTGGGTCGTTGATCTCACCTGTCTGATAAGTTATTGTCTTGCCGTCGGTTTCTTTCGCCGTGAAGTAGATGTGGCTGCTCTTAATCATAACGTCCTTTACCTTTCCGCTGTCCACCTTTCCGACAAAAGTGCCGTAGTCGGTTTCGATTATGCGGCCACGTCCGAATTTAGGGAATATAAGGCCGTTGAGAAACAGCACAAGCAGAAAGCCCCACAGAAGTCCGTAGTATGGATTTGTCTTTTTCTGGTTCTGAGTGTTTGTCTTCTTCATAAAAACTGTTTTTTCCGGTTGCAAAGATAAATACATACGCTGCATGAACCGTTACCGGAAAAGAATAAAAAATGTGCAATATTTCACATAAATGAGGCGTATGAAGGTGTGTTGATGTATGTCTGGAATTTGTTGAGTGTTAAACCAAAACCAGATATTGGAATCAATAAGGATTGTAGTTTTATGTGGAATGTTTTGCAGCCTGTTTTCTCGAAACTGTGTCGGGTTGTTTAGATAAGTGGTAAATGGCAAGATGAAAATAGAAAACAAAGAGCGTGTTGAGAATATAAATGTACTTTTAAAAGTAAGACAAATGCGGACATATGGCCGACGTTGTCAGGTTATAAGGCATGTCTTGATGACATAAAAAATCCGAAGCTGACAGAGCCGGACGTGGCTGAGGCATGTTGCCTTGTGCTGTTAGCTTCGGATAATATGATGTTGCAGTACATTCAGGGCTACGGCCGGCGTGGCCCCGGATGCTGTTGTTATGTCTAGATGAAGAGGTTGACGCCTGCTTCTTCTGCCTTCTGCATGTAAGAGGCTACGCCGCCCACGGTTACGCCGTCGAGCAGTTCCTCCTTCTTTATGCCCATCATGTCCATTGTCATCTGGCATGCTATAAACTCGACGCCGTTGTCCATGGCCTGACGGATGAGCGACTCGAGCGAGTCGATGTTCTTCTTTTTCATTATTCCGCGTATCATTTTGCTGCCCATGCCCATCATGTTCATCTTTGACAGGGCAAGACTGTCGCTGCTCTTGGGGAGCATGTGGGCAAACATCTTCTCGGTGAGAGTCTTCTTTACGGCCGGGCCGTGCTTCTTCTTTATGACGTTGAGGCCCCAGAAGGTGAAGAAGATAGACACCTTGCTGCCTGTGGCGGCTGCGCCGTTGGCAAGGATGAATGTGGCTATGGCGCGGTCGAGGTTATCGCTGAAGCATATAAGGGTCTTGTTCTTGCCGGCAGGAGCGCATGCGGCGGCAGGCTTGTCGTCAGCTTGCTGCTTCCTGATGAGGACGGTGTGGCAGCCGTCGGTGCACGAAACTGAAAGGAAGGCGTTGCCCGTTGACTTACACCACGCCTTTGCGTCTGACGGGAAACCGGGGTCGGTGGCCTTTACCTCTATAGTCTCGCCGGGCTGCATGTCGTCGGTGGCCTGTTTCAGTTTAAGTATCGGACCGGGGCACTGCAGTCCGCAGGCATCAACGGTAAGCGTTGCACGGCTGTCGCTGCATTGACTGCCCGGAGTGCAACTGCACGAACAAGAAGAGTCGTCGCTGTCATCGTTGCCGTCGGCACACTGAAGGTCTTGTGTGGCCAGCTGATAAGTCTTGTAGCCGCCCGAAAGGTTGCGTACGTCGTAGCCGTTGGCCATAAGTATGCGTGCGGCGATGTAGCCTCTGAGACCTACGGCGCAGAACGTTACTACGGGCTTGCTCTTGTCTATCTCGCCCATGCGCTCGCGGATGTCGTCTACGGGAATGTTGACGGCCCCGCTGATTGTGCCGAGGCTGAATTCGGAAGGTGTACGGGTGTCGATAATCTGAACCTTGCTGCGGTCGAGACCGTCGATGTCGCGCCAGTAGATAACGGGCATCTTGCCGGATATGATGTTGGCGGCGGTGTAGCCAGCAATGGCTATCGGATCTTTGGCCGACGAGAATGGAGGAGCATAAGCCTGCTCAAGGCGGATAAGGTCGTAGATGGTGCCCTTGTGCTTGATGATTATGGCCAGCTGGTCGATGCGCTTGTCTACGCCTTCGTGTCCTACACACTGCGCGCCGTAGAGCGTGCCGTCTTCAGGATTGAAGGTGAGCTTGGTGGTGATGAAGAACGCACCGGGATAATAGTCGGCATGAGACATGCTTGTCGTAGTGCTGCTCTGATATTTGATGCCGAGTTGCTTCAGGCGCTTTGCAGGAAGGCCCGTAGAACCTACAACTACATCAAACACTTTAGCAATAGACGTACCGATGGCTCCTTCATATTCGGTTGTATTGCCAAACACCATGTTGTCTGCCACGATGCGTCCCTGACGGTTAGCCGGTCCGGCAAGATAGTTGAGCCATGGCTCGCCATATTCTGGATGCGGATATTCAATGGCGTCGCCTACGGCATATACGCCCTTGGCCGATGTCTCGAGATATTTGTCTACCTTGATGCCACGCGCGCCAAGCTCTATGCCGGCACTCTTGGCAAGCGACGTATTGGGACTTACGCCGATGGAGAGCAGCACGAGGTCGGTTACAATGCTCTTGCCCGACTTGAAGAACACGCGTATGCGTCCGTTGTCCTTCTCGAAGCGCTCAACGGCAGTGTTGAGATGAAGCGAAACACCCTGACTGAGCAGTTCGCGGTGGACATGAGAAGCTATGCTGAAGTCGACCGGTGCCATTACCTGCGGAGCCATCTCGACGATAGACACGCGGGCGCCAGCATGACTGAGATTCTCTGCCATCTCGAGTCCGATGAATCCTCCGCCTACAACAACGGCGCTCTTTACGCTGTGTTGCGTAAGATAGTCTTTTATGCGGAATGTGTCTTCAACGTTACGCAGGGTGAATATGCCCTCGGTGTCGATGCCGGGGAACGGAGGTCTGACGGGCGACGAGCCGGGCGAGAGCAGCAGGCGGTCGTAATGCTCGTCAATAACAGAGCCGTCGGGGCGGCGCAGCGTTACGGTCTTGGCCTTAGTGTCGATGCTTATGGCCTCAGTGTTGACGCGCACGTCGACGTTGAAGCGACGTCCGAACGACTCGGGTGTCTGCACAAACAGCTTGTTCTTGTCGGCAATGGTGCCGCCGATGTAGTAGGGCAGTCCGCAGTTGGCATATGAAATGTGCGGCCCCTTTTCAACCAATATTATCTCGGCCTTTTCGTCGGCCCTGCGAATGCGTGCGGCTGCGGTGGCTCCACCGGCAACTCCGCCAATGATGATGTGTCTCATGTCAGTGTGCTTGTTTTAATTATTATTGTTTGTTGTTATTTCTTCTTCGGTCATGCTTTCGGCTATCAGGCGTAGCTCTTCGGGCAGCGAAAACTGCGAGCAGTGTATGCGGTCGATAAGTTCGCGGCCCTTCTTGGTGAGGTGGAAACTCATGCAGCGGCTGTCGTGTGGGCACACGTTGCGCCTTATGTAAGCCTCCTTCTCGAGCGATGCAATCACCTTGGATGCGTTTGAGCGCGAGAGTTGAAGCTCGTCGGCTATCTCGCCCGAAAGCATCTTCTCTTTTTCAGACAGCACGCAGAGCAGCATGGCCTCGTTGAAGTTGAGGCCGAAGGCCTTCTGTAGCTGTAGCTCAAACTCGCTTATACAGCGGTATATCTTTCTTATCTTGCAGATGCAGTTGTTGTTCATGTCGATATTATTTTGCCGTTACATATTATGGTGAAAGATTTTTTAATTCTTATATTATTTCCATTGGAAAACATTGCAAATATAGATATTTGTTTGTTATAAAGATAATTTCCGATAGAAAATAATTTGTTTTGTAACATTTATTTGCTAAAAGGCCTGTCTTTTAACATTTTCCAATGGAAAATAAATCTGTAATAGGCGGACGTGTGTATGTCATGAGCCATGCGGTGATATTGCCAGTGAGCAGTGGGGCAGGCAATGGTGTTGTGCGTTCAAGTCAGCAGAAACTGGGCATAAAGATGCTTGAGGCATGCGGATATTAGCATGGACAAATGTTATGCATGAGGCCGCATGAAGAGGTATAATGGCTATGAAAACGACGCCACGGATGAAAGACCGCAAAACGGATTGTGAAAGGTGTCCTTTTGCATTGTAATATGCCGTCTTTCAGGATGCAAAAGGATACATATCAGAAAAAGGGCAGGAAGAAGAGTTGTGTGATGAGTTGGAAAAACAACTCGTCACACTGTATGTATCTGAAAACAAGTGACTTACATACGAATGTGACGAGTTATGAGTTTTTAAAGAAAAATTTTATTTGTTTGATTGCCTGCCGGTGCGGCGCGTCTTGTCCGCATCATACCGCAAGGGCATGGCCATTATGCCTTCATGATAATCTGGTTATAGTAAGGATACGGAATCTCTATCTTCTCGACGTCGAAACGCTCCTTGATAGCCCTCAGCAGGTCGCACTTCATGGCAAAGGCGTTGCCCGTGGTAGACGCCCACGCCCATGCACGCAGCGTTATGGCAGAGTCGCCAAGATTGATAACGCGTATGACAACCTGCGGCACATTGTTGGCTTTCTCCTCGTCGGTGCGATGGTCTATGAGCATCGGGTGCTTCATAATCTCGTCTCTCATCACGTCGATGGCATGGCCGAGGTCTGTGGTGTAAGACACGCCGACTTCTATAAAAGAGCACGTGGTGGTTTCGCCATAAGACGAATTGACTATAGTGCTTGAGTTTATCTTGTTGTTCGGAATGAGAATCATGCGGTTTTCGGCGTTCTGTATTACCGTATGGCGGAGCGTAATCTCCTTGACTGTTCCAACGATGACGTTGTCAACCTGGATAAAGTCGCCCACCTTAAACGGACGCGAAAAGATGATGAACAGTCCGCCTACGATGTTAGACAAGGCCTCCTGAGAAGCAAGGCCGACGGCCATGGCCATGATACCGGCACTGGCGAGGATTGAGTTGCTGACCTTCTCCATGCCCGGAATGAGCGACAGAAATGCAGCCACACCTATGATGTATACGGCGGTGGTGATTATCTGGCGGATAAAGCTTATCTTTGTCTCGTCGAAGACAATGCGGCCGCGCTTTCTCTGCGAACGGTTGAACAGATACTTGATGAACGCATTGAGTATGCGCACGAACACGTAAATTAAGAAACCCTTGATTAAGAACACGACAATCCAGCGGATTGACAGTCCGAAGACTTCCATGTTTAGCATTTCATTGATATTCATGGCGTTATGATTTAGTTTTATTTATAATGATGTGTCATGTCCAGCCTTTGCACATTGCTGCCGGATATGTGGGCCCGACTGCATGTTGAAGCTTGGTATATGCAAAGATAAGAAATAAAAATATAAAAGATGAAATAATATGCATAAAATGTGCTACCTTTATTTACACATTTTATGCAGCACGGTCATTTCGCGTAGCTTTATGTCTTGCAGGTTAGAGGATATTCTGATTTTTTGTCGTATCTTTGTGCTTGCCGGCAGAACGTGATGCAGATGGCTGCCGGCAGAAAAAACATTTGAAATGAGAAAACGTACTAATAATGGAAGAAAGCCTGTGGAAGGAAGTCTGTTTGGCGATGACGATTTTGAGCCTTGCATGCCGGCTATAGACCTGAGTAAATACAATTTTGATGAAGTGTTCGGGCGGTTGGCGAAGTCGGACTTCAGGCGGCGCTTTCGGCTGAATGATGAGATGAAGGATTATGTAACGGAGAAGGGACTTGGGCGCATTGGCATGCATGCAGCTGACATAATAAGAAAAAGACTTGCACCGGCCGTTATACCAAACGACGGAAAACAGACACCGATGAAAGGACATCCCGTGTTTGTGGCACAACACGCAACAGGATGCTGCTGCCGGGGCTGCTTGTCAAAGTGGCACGGCATTGATGCGGGGCGTGAACTTACGGCCGCTGAGCAGGAGTATGTAGTGGCTTTGCTGCTGACCTGGATATCCAGACAATTATAACGGCATAAAGACTACACCGGAAGATTTTCTGCGGTGTGCTTTATGCCGTCATTTTCGATATAACGTTCCGCTACGAAACGTTTAAGTGCAGACAGATTGTCTGCATGATGTTATCCCTAAACCTCAAAAAACTTATAAGGCATTAACTATTGTCTTAGTTCTTGTCGCCGGCCCAGTCCTTGGCGTTTATTGCCTCGAGGAGCTTGATGGCGTCTACATACTGAGCAATGCCGTCAGCAACGTTTTTGGCGTCGCGCATGGCAAGTACGACGGTTGAGGGGCGGTTTACAACGTCGCCTCCAGCAAACACACCCTTGCGGCTCGTCATTCCGCATGGAGTCTCGCGTGTAAGCACGTATCCGCTTTCGTCAACCTCAATGCCCTTGGTGGTCGACACTACGCGGCTGGCGGGCACGGAGCCGATGGCCATGAGCACCTTGTCGGCCTTTTCTGTGCGGCGCTCGCCGTTGTGCTCTATGACTACGCCGTTGAGAATGCCATCCTTGTCGAGAATCTCCACAATCTTTGACTGCCAGTTAAACTTGACACCTTCTTCGACAGCTTCTTCGTATTCGGAGCGAAGGGCGCTCATCTCGTTCACCGTGCGGTGATAAACAATCTCGACATCCTTTGCACCCATGCGGATGGCCGTGCGTGCACCGTCCATGGCTGTGTTGCCGCAGCCGATGACAAACACACGGTCGCCTTCTTGTATGGGCACGTCTTCGCGCGCAATGTTTCCTTCGTTGTATAGACTCACCTTTCTTAAGAAGTATACAGCCTGACGTACGCCTTTGAGGTTTCGTCCCGGAATATCCGGTTTTTTCGGCTTTACTGTACCAGTGCCCATGAATATGGCGTCGAAGCCACGTTCAAAGAGCTGGTCGATGTTTATGTCGGTTCCAACAGTGGTGTTGCAATGGAACACCACTCCAAGTTCTTCAATCTTTTTGATTTCGCGTCTTACTATCTCCTTCGGCAGTCGGTATTCAGGGATGCCGAACATGAGAACGCCGCCCGGTTCGGGTTCCATCTCGAATATCTCAACGTTGAAACCTTTGCGCGCCAGGTCGCCGGCAATGGTAAGTCCGGCAGGCCCTGAACCGATTACGGCTATGCGTCCGCGTGTCTTTGGCTGCAGGTTCTCGCGTATCAGGCCCATGCCGCCGTCGAAGTCGGCTATGAATCTTTCCAGCTTGCCAATATGTATCGCCTGTCCTTTCTTGCTCAGTACGCAATGTCCCTCGCACTGCTTCTCGTGCGGGCATACACGTCCGCATACAGCCGGCAGGTTACTCTTGTCGTTGATTATCTTCATGGCGTTACCGAGATTACCTTTCGAAAGCTCGTGAATCCAGTCGGGAATGTCGTGGCTTATGGGGCATCCTTTCTTGCACTGCGGAACTTTGCAGTGAAGACAGCGCTTGGCTTCGTTTATGGCTTCGAGCATGGTATAGCTCTCGTTTACCTCGTGAAATAACTCTTTTTGTTCTTCCATTTGCTTTAAAGTAGTTTGAGTATTGTAAAATTATTTGCAAAGATAGTGTAATTTTTGACTTAAATAAAAAAATAGTGTGACGAAAATGAAAAAAGTCATCATAAAATGTTTTTACAAAATAAAATTTAGTATCTTTGCGTGCAATTTTTTTGGTAAATATTATTTATTTGCGTCTTATATGGTGGTTGTGTAAATCGGCGAAAGACGTATATTTTATATAAAAACAATATTAGACTATGATCTCTGCATTTGACAAAACATTTAAATTAGGTATTCTCTTGTCAGTTATCGACTGGCTTACATTTAATGTAGTATTCTTGTTGTTCACGCTGTTTTCAGGAGCAGATACGAGCGGAGAATTTGTGGCTGATTTGTTAATGGCAAATGTCTCATATGTTGTTGCATTGCAGATTGTTACCATAAGCCTGCATCACAGACAGGCTCAGCCGGCAAAAGTGCTCAGCAATACTTCACGTACATCAGCTATATTCATAGTGCTGTATGCGGCAGTGTTGTGTATCATGGGATTTTCCGTACCGGGGCTTGCTTATTGTATCGAAATATCTCTACTTGTTTTTCTTGTTACAAGTATTGAGCGACTTTTACTTAGAACATACATTAAGCATAAGCGAAGTGTTGGCCGGAACAGAGTTGATACCATAATACTTGGTACAGGACAAATGGAACAGAAAATAGCTGACGTGATGACTAACGTCTGGAACGGATACAATCTTCTGGGATATTTTATCAAAACAGATTCTGACTCAATGACAAACAGCTCTACAGGTGAGGAACTTGCTTATCTGGGAGAGGAGAGCGAACTGCTGCCTTTTATAGAGAATAATCATGTTGACGAACTCTATATCGGCGTAATGCCGGATAAGCTGAAAGAATATAAGGCTCTGATGAGGCTTTGTGAAAAGCATATGATCAGAACATATTATGTGCCTACCATATCTTACGGAGAATTCCGCAGTGCAAAGGTTATGGAGTTTGGCGACATTTATGTCATGTCGCAGTATAACGAACCGCTGAAGGATATGCGCAACAGGATACAGAAACGTGTATTCGACTTTGTGGTTTCGCTGCTGTTTATATGCACATTGTTCCCGATAATATTGATAATTGTGGCGATAGTGTCAAAGATAACAATGCCCGGACCGTTGTTCTTTAAGCAGAAACGTACCGGATATGACGGAAAGGACTTCGTGTGCTATAAGTTCAGGAGCATGAAGGTAAACAAGGATTCTGATAAAGTACAGGCTGTCAAGGATGACCCGAGAGTGACTAAATGGGGCTTGCTGATGCGTCATACCAACATTGATGAGCTGCCTCAGTTTATAAATGTACTTAAAGGAAACATGAGCATTGTCGGTCCGCGTCCGCATATGCTTGCTCACACCGACTATTATTCCCAACTTATATCAGACTATATGATACGCCATTACGTAAAGCCCGGTATAACAGGATGGGCTCAGACTCATGGTGAGAGGGGAGAGACAAAGACAGTGGATGACATGAAGCGCCGTGTGGAAAAGGATATTTGGTATATTGAACATTGGAGTTTCTGGCTCGATATTCAGATAATATTAAAAACCGTTTCTGATGCCATTCATGGTGATGAAAAGGCTTATTAAAAGGATAAAAGTGCAGATTGCATTTAGGCTATATATAAACGGGGATGTCGCTTTGGGGCGCATCCCCGTTTGTTGTTGAAGTATTAGATGTATCTTGATTTTATGATAGATGTGATAAATTCGTTTGTCTGTGGAGCAGTAGCGTCCTTATCGCTGATTTTTCTTGTTTGGAGATGAGGGATAATGCGTTTGGATAAATTATACCTGATTGTTGCTATGACGCTGTGTCCATATTCTTGATTATCATGTTTTATGGTTGTCTTTCTGTGATTGTTTTTTGCGTATGGAGATATAATTCTGGAATAATAGTACTGTTGTCGTTTCCTGCTTTATCTTGGTGTTTACATTTTTAGCAGATCTGCGTTAATAAAAAAGGAGAAAACAGTTTTTACACCGCTTTCTCCCTTGCAAAATTTAACCCTCTATTTATTATTTATTATAGGTAAGGAACTTTGTGTTCGTGATTTTTACGTCAACGTTATTGTCAAAGTCCTTATCTTTTTTCGTGTAGAAGAATGTACAGTTGTCTATTGTAACGTCATGTACGCACTTCAAGCCCGGGAGTCCGTGTGCCGAAATGGCTGTTTTTGTGTTTCGGCATACGACGTTTGATATATGTATGTCTCCAAAGTCAGGTGCAAAAGGTGCGTCGGTGTAGGTGGCTGTTTCAGCCTTGTCTTCTTTTACGCTGTATTTCTTGTCGATATAAGTGCACTCAAATACAATTGCTTCATCTTTGATGTCCGTCATGAAGATGTCGCTGATATACAGCCCTTCAACCTTTCCGCCGCGTCCTATGCCGCTCTTGAAGCGCAGACCTGTGTCAGTGCCGCTGAAGCGGTTGTTGCGTACAACAATGTTCTTTATGCCTCCGGTGAACTCGGAGCCTATGACAAAGCCGCCATGAGCATGGAACACCGCATTGTTCTCGATGAGAATGTTCTCACATGGTCCATATTTAAGACCAGACTCTCCGGCTCCCGCCTTCATGCATATTCCGTCGTCTCCGGCGTCGATGGTGTTGTTGACAATCAGGACATTCTTGCAGCTGCTGATGTCGAGAGCATCGCCGTTCTGGGCGTTCCACGGGCATCTTATTGTAACGTTGTCAACTATCACGTTGTTGCAGCGTGTAGGGATGAGGTGGAACTTGGGCGAGTTCTGAAGTGTAACGTCTTTTACGAGCACATTCTCGCAGTCGGTTATTCTGATGAGGTGTGTGCGCATCTTTTCCTGTGCCTCGGGTGTGGCTGCTATGTTTTCGTAATGCTTGAGGTTGAACGGAAACCACAGTTTGCCTCCTTCTGTCTCTGTACCTCCCATATAGAGAAACTCTTTCCACTCAGCGTCGCTTACTTTAGAACGCTTTACAGGACGCCAGAATGCGCCGTTGCCGTCGATTACGCCTTCGCCAGTTATGCTGATGTTCTTACGCTTGCTTGCGCTTATCAGTGGAGTGCATTTGTCGTCTTTCTTGCCGTTTTCTTCTTTTATAAACAGGCTCTTTTCGGGTGAAGCCATTATTATGGCGTTTTTCTCTATGTGCAGATCAATGTTGTCCTTAAGCGAAATCATTCCCGTCAGCCATATTCCGGCAGGCACCACAAGATGCCCTCCTCCCTGCTTGTTCAGTGCGCTTATTGCTTTTCTGAAAGCTTCTGTATTAAGAGTTACGCCGTCTCCTACGCCTCCGAAGTCTTTAAGATTAACTGTGTTTGCCGGTATGACCGGTGCAGTTGCTTTAGGCATTTCAACCGGAAGGTTTTGGTAATAAGTGTCGTAGTCACTTGCCTGGGCAAAGTTTAATGCAAGCATAAATGCTACGCATAGAGATAAAACTTTTTTCATTTTGATTAGTTAATAAGTTTATTTTTACTTTAGTATTTAATATTCCAATTTGTTTAATATGTTCATGTCCGGGTGTTTTGTTCCCGTTCATGTATGGGCTGTTCAAATAATTATGTATATACGTTGATGTCGTTTGATTATTTTTATAGTTTGCGGTAAATTTTTTGCAAATGTAATGCAAGTTGGAGACATTTCCAAATAATAAATATTCTAACATGATAATTTTATGTGTTTTTAAATTTTACAAAAAATATTGTCTATGTGTTTTTACGGGTAAATTATGGGCAAAATAGGGAGATTTTGGGCAAAAATAAAATTTTTAGTAAAAAAGTTGCTGAAAAATTTGGTGGTAATAAAAATAATGCCTACCTTTGCACTCGCAATTGAGAAACAAACACCAATCAATTGTTAAGGACGCGCTTGTAGCTCAGTTGGTAGAGCATCTGACTCTTAATCAGAGGGTCCAGGGTTCGAGCCCCTGCAGGCGTACAAAGAGACACTTTCGAGTGTCTCTTTTTTTGTTTGTGCATATTGTGTTTTTATTTAAAAACTGCTAATCCGATAAATAGTGGAGCAGTAGAAATGGGGCAGTAGAAATTTAATGGGGATTTTTGTTGCTATTCCATATAAATTCCGACCTTTGCAATATGTAAACGAATCAATTGGACGTTACTCAAAAGAGTTTGGGCTTTTTTAAAAGAAACGTATGGAGGCATCCCAGGTGACTTGCCGTACGCTTGAAACATTTTATCATATAAATGCACATACTTTTGAGAAATAGTACAAAGAAACATTATGTGGTTACTGTGAGTGGGATGAACCGGATAATGCCGACAAATGGCTGCTGTTTCCTGAAAACATAGGTCCCCGCCTCGCAATAGACGAATCCTCCCTGTCTAATGACGAACTGTATGCGTTTGTTACCAACCGTGACCGCCATGCCCTTGAAGGAAGCCTTGTGGCGGTCGTTGCCGGAACAAAATCTGAGGCTATAATACAGACTTTAAAACAGATTGATAAAGCGGAACGTATGAAGGTTGAGGAGGTCACTCTTGATCTTTCAGACTCGATGCGCAAAATAGTTTCTGTAGCCTTTCCTAATGCCAAACGGGTAATAGACCGTTTTCACATACAGAAACTGGCTGGTGATGCTGTACAGGAAATTCGCGTGGCACATCGTTGGGATGCACTGCAACGGAGCAACGAGGAAATGGAAGAATGCAAACTGTCGGGTAAAACCTATGTGCCATTTCGTTTCCCCAACGGAGACACACGCTCCGAACTGCTTATCAGAAGTCGTTATCTGCTGTTTAAATCAGCAGACAAATGGACAGAAAGACAAAAAGAAAGGGCCGGAATCCTATTTGACGAATACCCGGATATTAAAGTTGCTTACGGACTGTCGCACTCACTAAGAATGATATTTTCCAAAAACACAATCAAAGATGCCGCAAGGCTCAGTATGGCAAAATGGTATGATAAAGTGGAACGTGCAGGCATGAAGCAATTTAATGTGATTGCTGCAACCTTTTATGAACATTATGATGAAATATTGAACTTTTATAACAATCGTTCCACGAATGCAGCTGCTGAATCATTCAATGCTAAAATCAAACTCTTCAGAGCTAATCTCCATGGAGTGATAGATAAAAAGTTTTTCCTCTTTAGAATAGCAAAGCTCTATGGATACTCTCATTAAATTTCTACTGCCTCGGGCTTTTTGATTTCTGTGGTCCGGTTTTAAAGTTTGTATACAAATAAAAAAGTCATCTCAGTATTGAGATGACTTTTGTGATCCCGACAGGATTCAAACCTGTAACCTTCTGATCCGTAGTCAGATGCTCTATTCAGTTGAGCCACGGGACCATTTCTTAAATGCGATGCAAAGGTACGCATATTTTTTAATACAGCAAAATTTTTTCGGATTTTTTTATCAGATTGTTTTGATTTTATTGAATATTGCCTTTATAATGCAGAAAAGATGATTTAAAACAATAAAATATGATGACTTGTTTGCTTAATTTGCCAGACAATGAAATGTGTGGAGTGTGGATTTATGGGGTGTTATATATTAATAATATTGTACCATTTACTTCATATTTGTTTTTTATATAAAATTATGTTGAAAGTGTTTTTTGCTTTTTTAGTTATGTGGTATACATACTAAGATGGTGTTCCTTCTTTGTTGTAATTTATAGCTTCTATTGATTCGCCTTGCTGTATTATGGAAGAGCGGGATTGGATAAATTATGGTATATGATATTTTTTTTAAAGAAATATTCTTGAAAATTTGCACGTATAAGAAAAATGTATTACCTTTGCAGCGCAAAAAGCGAGAAATGGTACCTTGGCCGATCGGTTAGGTAACGGTCTGCAAAACCGTGTAGAGCAGTTCGACTCTGCTAGGTACCTCTTAAAAGGCAACATTCATGTGAATGTTGCTTTTTTTATATATTTACGATTTGTTTGGTGCTGCCGAAATTTCTACTGCCCCATAAAAAGTTTTTTCTCTTTAGAATCGCAAAGCTCTACGGATACCCCATTAAATTTCTGCTGCCCCATGATGTCAATGTTGATTGTTACGTGTTGTAATTGTTTTTCGTTAAATATTTGAGTCTGTGAGAATCGTGCTAATTTAATTTTGCTGTATACAATAAGGTGTGGGGTATATAAAAGAAAAACCCTGACGCTTAAACGTACAGGGCTAATGAAAGGAGGAGTGGTACCACCAGGAATCGAACCGGGGACACAAGGATTTTCAGTCCTTTGCTCTACCAACTGAGCTATGGCACCATCGTTGTTCTTTTTTGCGATGCAAAGGTACGCAAAAGTTTTAAAATAAAAGATTCATTACGTGATAAAAGTACTCTTTTTAACTTATTTTTGGAAATTAGCTTATAAAAACGAATAAAACATGCATAATTGTGCAGAATACACCTTTATGCATGTTTTATTTTGCGTATTTATTGCATTAAAGCAGTTGTGCGCTGTGTGATGATTTTATTTGTTTAGCTGCACTTTTTCTGTATTATAAAGTGAAACCATAGCCTACTGTCAGCGAGAAACTGCGGTTGCGTATGTTATCGACGTAATATTTATATGGGTTTTTCAGGCCGAACAAGTATCTCAGGTCGATGCTTATATTGTTGTATTCGTAAGCAACTCCTACAGGGATGCCGATGTCGAAGCGTTTGAATATTCCGGTTGTAGTGTTGCTTGCCTCTCCTGATTGTTCCGCGTCAGGTATATATTGACCGTTTTCAACAGTTCCGTTCTCGTAGTCGTTGCTTCCTTTTGCTGACAGAAGATATCCCGCCTGCACTCCGGCTTTTATCGAGAAGCCGCTGTTGCCGAAATAGTAGATGGCCATTACGGGTATTGTGAGATAGTGGAGCGTCTGTTTTGAGTTTGTTACCTTGCCGTAGCTTTGTTCGTTTATATAGGTATGGTCTGAATATTTTGTGCCGTACATTGAGTAGAGCAGGCCTGCGCTGAAGCCAAAGTCGTTGTTTTTAAATCTGTGTCTTACTTCGGCTCCTGCCGTTATGCCAAATTTATATTTTGGCTTAAGCTCATCGCCCTGTCCGTTTCCTGCGTCAGTGAGGATTATGTCGTTGTTCATCTTAGACAAGGTGAGTCCGAACATAGGGAAAATCTTTGTTTCGCCTCCTGCTGTTTGTGCTGTTGAGTTTTGTGTCATCGTCAACAGCACGAGCATTATTATTACCAGTTTTTTCATGTTATTAAGTTTTTTCTGATATAACGTTTTTTGCATTTTTTTATTGTTACTTTCCGTTCATATTTAACCCCAATCCGTCATTATACTGCACATAGCTTTATCTATTTTTCAGCCAATCTTTTTGTTACTATTGGCTGAAAAAGTTTTTTGTAGAAACTCATCACTCGTCACATTCGCATGTAATTTGTTGATATTCAGTTGCTTGCGGCGTGATGAGTTGTCGTGCAAACTCATCACACAAAGATTTAGCTGTTCTTTTTTGTTCTGATTTTGGTTGATTTATGCCTGATGTGATGAGTTTGCACGACAACTCGTCACGCCATAATGCTTTGATTTGCAGTGCCTTATGCCGTGTTGTGACGAGTGATGAGTTTCTGCAAAAAAACTTTTTTGTTCATTCATTCCGTGGTGGGTTTCTTTTCATCTTTCTTTTTGCTTTGTATCGGATGCGTGTCTATATCCGTCTGAAAGCATATCTTTTGCATCATGAAAGGTCTTGTTTTGTCATACAAAAGCATGCCTTTCGTAAAGCAACTTGATGCCTTCTGCTTGGGCTTAACGTGATGGAGCATGCTGGTTATGTGATTTGATGCCATCACTGATCTTAGCTTTTGTGTTAGTCTTCAGTAGTAACTGTTTTAATAAAAAATGTTCAGACTGCCGGCAGCCTGAACATTCCTGTATGATGAATAATTTATTGTCTTAGTCTTTTAAGGGATTCCAGCCCTGAGCTTTCAGCTCAAACTCGTTGTTGTCGCGGCTTACGAGCATGTGGCCCAGTTCTTTCTTTGTGATATGCCCTATGAGCTTCACGTCTTTCATGTCCTCAATCTTCTCATGGTCGCCTATGGGCACGGTGAACAGCAGCTCGTAGTCTTCGCCGCCGTTGAGCGCACACGTAGTTACGTTCATGTTCATCTCCTCAGCCATCACAGCCGTCTGATAGTCAATGGGGATGTTCTTTTCGTAAATTCGGCACCCGCAGTTGCTCTGGTTGCAGATGTGCAGCAGTTCGCTGCTCAGTCCGTCGCTTATGTCCATCATGGCCGTGGGGTGTATGTTGCGCTCGCGCAGTGCTTGCAGAATGTCGCCTCTTGCCTCCGGCTTTAGCTGGCGCTGCAGCAGATATTCCTTTCCGGCAAAGTCAGGCTGAAAGTGGGCCAGCTCTTCGAGCGCACGCTTGTCGTTCTTCTTACTTGCCTCGTTCACCTGCTGATAGTAGACGCTCTTTTCGCGCTCTAGCAGTTGCAGGCCCATGTATGCCGCGCCGAGGTCGCCGCTGACGCATATCAGGTCGGTGTCCTTAGCGCCGTTTCTGTATACGATGTCCTCCTTTGCACATTCGCCGATGCACGTTATGCTTATGGCCAGTCCGGTGTACGACGACGTTGTGTCGCCTCCCACAATGTCTACGTTCCATTTTTCGCAGGCCATGCGCAGGCCGCTGTAGAACATCTCCATGTCCTCAACTGTGAAGCGTTTGCTCAGCGCAATGCTTACAATGAGCTGGCGCGGTGTGCCGTTCATGGCGAATATGTCGCTTATGTTCACCATTGCCGACTTGTAGCCAAGGTGCTGCAGGTCGATGTATGTAAGGTCGAAGTGGACACCTTCCATAAGCATGTCTGTCGTAACGAGCACTTCCTTGTCGGGATAGTGCATCACGGCGCAGTCGTCGCCTACGCCGTATATTGTCGATTCGTTTTTGGGGGCATGTCCGTCTGTGAGGTGACGGATAAGTCCGAATTCGCCAAGTTTCGCAATGTCTGTCATTCTGCTTTTAGTTTTTTTTCTTTGTTATATTTCGATTTAAGGAGCTAAGAATACGCCTTGAGGCAACATTCTTAACTCCTTGTATCCTATAATCCGGCCGGCACAGGTTATGCACGGTTGATCATCTCTCTCATTATTTCGGTCATCAGCGGCTGAGCCTTGTTGGCTGCAATCTGCACCTCCTCATGGCTTACCTCAACCGGTGTGTCCTCGAGTCCGAGGTCGGTGATGATGCTTATGCCGAATGTCTTTATGCCGCAGTGATGTGCCACGATAACTTCAGGCACCGTACTCATGCCTACGGCGTCTCCGCCAAGGCGGTGATACATCTTATATTCTGCCGGAGTCTCAAACGTAGGACCCTGCACGCCCACATAAACGCCGTGAACCACGCGTATGCCCTTTTCGGCGGCAATGGCGTCGGCCTCTGCTATGAGCTTCTTGTCGTAAGTCTCGTGCATGTCCGGGAAGCGCGGGCCTGTGGGGAAGTTCTTTCCGCGCAGCGGATGCTCCGGGAAGAAGTTGATGTGGTCTGTGATTATCATCAGGTCGCCGATTTTGAACTCAGGGTTCATGCCTCCCGAAGCGTTGCTTACAAAGAGAGTCTTTATGCCGAGTTCGTACATTATGCGTATCGGGAACGTAACTTCCTTCATGTTGTAGCCTTCATAATAGTGGAAACGTCCTTCCATAGCCATTATGTCAACGTTGCCGAGCTTGCCGAAAATCAGTTTGCCGGCGTGTCCCTCCACCGTAGAAACGGGGAAGTTAGGTATTTCAGAGTAAGGAAACTCGTAGCTGTCAGTGATTTCTGAAGCTAATTGTCCTAGGCCTGTTCCCAGAATTATTGCCGTTTTTGGGCTTGTTGTCATCCTTTGCTTTAGCCAGGATGCTGTTTCTTGAATTTTTTCGTACATAACCAATTATTTTTTCGTTAAATTCCTCTTCCTGACCGAGCATGAACTTTATTCTTATGGGCAGCATGTATAGATTTTGCCTTACCTCTTCAGAAAGTCCGTCCATTCCGGCCAGTCTCGAGTTGTCTTTTTCTGTAGTGATTATTATTTTGGGCGACGGCATCTTGTCGAACGCCTCGTTTATCCGTTCAATGTCCCTTCCGGTAAACTGATGGTGGTCGCCGAATGTCAGCGGCACAACGTTGCCGGCGTAAGGCTTCAGGTCGTAAATCATCTGTTTTGGCGACGCTATGCCTGTGAGCAGCAACACGTTCTCCTTATTCTTTCTGATGCTGTCGAGCGTCTTTGTCCTGCTGCCGAACACGGCCTTAAGGTCTTCATACTCGAGAGTGGAGAAGAACAGCTGCTGATATGGAAACAGGTTCATTGCCTTTATTATCACGCGATACTCCATGGGCTTTAGGTCCTTGGGGCATTTTGTTATAATAACGATGTCGGCCCTTGCCTTTCCGCTTAGCGGTTCGCGCAGTCGGCCGGCAGGCAGCAGTTTGTCGTAGATGATGAGCCTGTGATAGTCAACGAGCAGAATGTTGATTCCCGGTTTTACATATCTGTGCTGAAAGGCGTCGTCGAGCAGTATCACGTCGGTGTCTTTCGTCTCTTCGTCGCCGGTTATGCGGTCAATGCCGTGACATCTGTTTTTGTCTACAGCCACGTATATGTCCTTGAATTTCTGCTTCATCTGGTAGGGCTCGTCGCCAATCTTTCTCATCTCGGTGTCCTCCTTAGCCAGCACGTAACCCTTGCTCTTGCGCTTGTATCCGCGGCTCAGCACGGCCACCTTGCCCTTGTCTTTGAGCAGGCGGATGAGATATTCCACGTGGGGCGTCTTGCCCGAGCCACCCACGGTGATGTTTCCTACCGATATTACCGGAATGTCGAAGCTGCGGCTTTTAAGAATGCCGAGCTCAAAAAGCTGGTTGCGCAGCCTTACGCCCAGGCCGTAGAGCCAGCTCAGCGGAAGCATCCATTCGTTTATCTTTATAAAGTCGCCTTCCATTCCTTTACTGAATTCATTATATTGTTTGTCGTTATATGCAGCAGGCGCGCCGGCAGCTGTGCCTGTGGCGCCTGCTTTGTTTATCTGATGTTAAGTATGAACGGCACGCGTGCCTGCACGGCGTTCTGCCTGTTCATGCTTCTGATGAGCATGAACGGCTCGTAGTATTCGCCAAGGGTTAGGCGCAGCTGATTGTCGATGTAGCTGCCCTGCGATGCCTTGTTGAGCAGTTGCTCCATCCAGTCGCTCTTTCCGGGATAAGGAGCCGTGTGATATTCCTTCAGGTTTGCCAGACTTGCAGCCTTTGCTACAGCCTCGTTGAGGCCTCCGAGCTGGTCTACCAGCTTATGCTTGTATGCATCCTGTCCGAGCCATACATGGCCCTGAGCCACTTTCTCTACCTGTGCTATGCTCAGCTTGCGGCCTTCTGCCACACGTGAGCGGAACAGCTTGTAGCCGCGGTCGATATAGTTCTCGATGTATGCCATCTCCTCTTCGTTGAAAGGACGTGCAGGTGTGCCCAGACCGCTGTTCTTGTTGGTCTTCACCTCGTCGAACTTAACGCCGAGTTTCTGCGTGAGCAGTCCGCTGAAGTCGGGGAACATGCCGAATATGCCGATGCTGCCGGTCAGCGTTGTGGGCTCAGCCACAATCCAGTTGGCGCCGCTGCTGATATAGTAGCCGCCCGATGCAGCCATGCCGCCCATAGACACAACCACGGGCTTCTTCTTTTTCAGCATTTCAACATAGTGCCATATCTGTTCTGAGGCATAAGCGCTTCCGCCTCCCGAGTTGATGCGCAGCACCACGGCCTTTACGTTATCGTCGTCGGCCAGAGCCTGCAGGTCTTCGCAAACCTTCTTGCCCACGATGTTGTGGCCTTGGCTCATCATGCCTGTCTCCTCGCTGTCAACAATGTTTCCGTAAGCATAGTATACAGCAATCTCGTCTCCTTTGCTGCTGTTGTCAGTCAGAAGTTTCATCTCTGCCAGTCCTGCCGTGTTGATGTTGTCGTCGGCATCCTTTTTCATGAGCTTGTTTATTTCGGCCTTTATGCCGTCTGTGTATATAAGCTTGTCCACCATCTTGCGCTTGACAAACTCTTTCGGATCGTCGAAGGTTATCAGTCTGTCGGCATAGGCGTTAAGCGAGTCGACGCTGATCTTTCTGCTTTCAGACACATCTTTGCAGATGGTCTGCCATATTCCGCTAATATAAGCCGTAACCTGTTCGCGGTTGGCGTCGCTCATCTTGTCGGCAGTGAACATTTCGGGAGCGCTCTTATATGTGCCCACTTTAGCCAGCTGCATCTTCACGCCAAACTTTGCCAGCATGTCTTTCAGGAATATCGGCTGCGAAGCCAGACCGTGCCAGTCTATCTGTCCGCTCGGATTCAGGAATATTTTGTCGGCAACCGATGCGATATAGTAGGTGCCCTGTGTGTATACGTCGCCGTAAGCCACAATCCATTTTCCGCTCTTCTTGAAGTCTTTCAGCGCGTTGCGTATGGCCTGCATCGACGCGTAAGAGTCGGCACCGAACATTCCTGCCTCAATATATATACCTTTAATCTTGTCGTTGTTCTTGGCCTTTTTAATGGCATCGAGTATGTCGTCGAGTCCCATGTTTCCAACCGTACTTCCGCTCAGCTGGTCCATGATGCTTTCTTCAGAGCGTTCGTTGAGCACTCCCGACAGGTTGAGCACCATTACCGTGTTGTCGCTCACGTCCTTTGCTGAACTTTCAGAGGCAATCATGCCTGCGATACACATCACTCCGAGCACGCCTGTTAGCAGGGTGAAAACTATCAAGCCGACAACCGTGGCGGCCATGTATTTAAAAAAGTCCTTCATAAAATATGCTTTACGTTTAAAAATTTCAGAAAAATGTTTTTATTCAATGTCGTGAGGCATGCTCCATGGCGGAATATGTTGCGCCGTGTGCCGCATTGCCACTTACCAACTGCAAATATAAGCAATTTTATTTTATTTTGTCTGAAAACGTATGCAAAGTTTGACAGAATCGTCAAATATTATTATTTTCGCACTGATGAAACGAGCTGTTATTATAGGTGCTTCTTCGGGCATAGGGCGCGAAGTTAGCAAGATATTGCTGGCAGAAGGCTGGATTATCGGCATTGCTGCAAGGCGTGAAGACAAGTTGCTCGAGATTAAAGAGCTTAATCCTGCCATGGTGGAGGTGTGCGCCATGGACGTTACCGACAAGGAGGCGCCGCGCAGGCTGCTCGACCTTGTGGGGCGTATGGGCGGAGTGAATCTTTTTGTCTACTGCTCAGGTGTAGGACATCAGAATCCGCGGCTTGACGCAGACACCGAGCTTGACACGGTAGGCGTCAACGTGTTCGGATTTACGCAGATGGTCGACACGATGTTTAACTATATGGCTGACAATCTTGGAGGCGACATAGCCGTGGTTTCTTCAATAGCCGGCACAAAGGGACTTGGCGCGGCACCGTCGTACAGCGCGTCGAAGGCATATCAGAACACGTACATTCAGGCGCTCGAACAGTTGTCCAACATGCGCCGTCTGCATATAAGATTTACTGACATCAGGCCGGGATTTGTCGACACCCCGCTGCTGTCGGGCAGCGGCAGCTATCCAATGCTGATGGACAAGACGTACGTTGCACGTGAGATTGTGAAGGCCGTAACGGCCCACAGGCATGTTAAGATTATCGACTGGCGCTACAGCATTCTCGTGTTCTTCTGGAGGCTGATACCGCGCAGGCTGTGGCGGAGGATGAACGTCACCAACAAGAAATTATAATTAGTCATGAAATTCTTTCAGCAGATATTGACTGTAGTGCTTGCCCTTATGTCCTTTACGGCCAGCGCAGGAGCCTCGGGCGACAGCTTTCCCGACGGAACGGACATTCCGGCATGGTTTAACGATACGTCGCGTATAGACATTGATACACTCGGACGCAAGTATGTCATAACATCATATGGCGTGAAAAACGACTCGACTTTGTTGCAGACTGAGGCAATACAGCGCGTCATCGACCTTGCAGCGGCAGAGGGCGGGGGAGTGATAGTAGTGCCCGAAGGTACGTTTCTCAGTGGTTCGCTGTTTTTCAGACAAGGCACCCATCTGCATATTTGCCGTGGCGGAGTGATTAAAGGCGTTGATGCAATAAAATATTATCCGCTTGTCAAGACCCGAATGGAGGGGCAGACGCTCAACTATTTTGCAGCTCTGATAAACGCCGATGGATTAGATGGCTTCACCATTACCGGCCCGGGAACGATAAACGGCAACGGACTGCGCTTCTGGGAGGAGTTTTGGATCAGGCGCAAGTTTAATCCCGACTGCACCAATCTTGAGGCTCTGCGTCCGCGTCTTGTATATCTGTCGCATTGCGCCAACGTTCAGGTGCAGGACGTAAGACTGATAAACAGTGCTTTCTGGACAAATCATCTTTACCGCTGTCACCATGTTAAATACATCGGATGCTATATCTTTGCACCAACTTCGGGCGTAAAGGCGCCAAGCAGCGACGCCGTTGACATAGACAACTGTCATGACATACTGATAAGCGGATGCTATATGAGCGTCAACGACGATGCCGTAGTGCTGAAGGGAGGCAAGGGAACGTTTGCCGATAAAGATCCTGACAATGGTCCTAACCATAACGTCATCGTGCAGGACTGCACTTATGGCAAGGTGCACGGCTGCCTGACGCTCGGAAGCGAGAGCCTGCACAACCGCAACATCGTTATGCGACGCTGCACATTCAATGATGCCAACCGTGTTCTGTGGCTAAAGATGCGCCCCGACACGCCGCAGCATTATGAGTATGTAAGCCTTGAAAAGTTGAGCGGACGTTGCGGAAGTTTCCTTGTCGTTCGTCCTTGGACACAATTCTATAAGCCCGAACAGCGCGACGACATGCCGATGTCTGTTTGCAACAATATATCAGTAAGCAATGTTGACGCTACGTGTGATAACTTTTTTGACGTAGGAACGTCAGACAAATATCGGCTGACAGACTTCTCGTTTGTCAACTGCAATATCACTGACAGCTCCAATTCTTTTGATAAAAGCGTGATAGAAAATACCAAGATAAAGAATCTTGTTATAAACGGAAAAAAGCAGAAATGACGTCTAGTCTTATTTCGTTATGTTGAAATACAACATGTAAGTAGTTAACCGGAATTGCTTACATGTTGATTTTGTATAACCTCACAGAATCGCGTTGCTCAAAAAGATAAAATATTTTCGGCTGAAAATTACGGCTTTTTGTGTGCATTCGTAATGTCTTGAATAGCTTTGTGTTATGAGAGATTTTCGATAAATGTGCATTGATTTTGTCTTAAAACTGCCGTAAATTAAGGCTTTTCGGCCTTATGGATAAGTGTGTTTTGTGTTGTAAAAGCATAGCTTTGGCAATGTAAAAGACCAGTTTTTGAAATACAAGTGCATGTCTTTTGCTGTGAAATCCTTGTTTTGTTGCCGTTTTGATGCCTGTATGTGCCGCCTGAATTTCTATTTCATTAAATTTTACTGACATTTTCTTTATGTCATAATGTCGCCTGTTAGACAATAATTCAAGCATTTTGAATGTTCGTCAGACTGCATGTCTTGTAGCTGGATATAAGTCTGAAACGGCATAAGTTGAAAATATCGTGTGCATAAAGATGTATTCAGAGATAATCTCTGTGGTATTGACGGCAAAACACCTTTGTCTTTTTTCTAACGGCTGCGCCTTCCGTGTAGCGTCATTTTAAAGCACGTTATACATATTTATATATAAGGACATGTGGAATTGTCTCTTTTTTGTGACTATCTTGGCAGTGTGTCATCAATGTGTTATGACTGACACGTTTGTCATACACTGACAACCAAAGACTGACATTTTGGCTTTTGGCACGCTTTTCGCTATTGTGTTTGCGGATGCTCAAAGCATCGGTAATATAAAACGTATAAATAACAGTTTAAATATAAAGATTATGAACATTAAACCATTAGCAGACAGAGTGCTGGTACTTCCTGCACCGGCAGAAGAGAAAATCGGTGGTATCATTATTCCTGATACAGCAAAAGAAAAACCTTTGCACGGCACTATCGTTGCTGCTGGCACAGGCACTAAGGATGAGGAAATGATTCTTAAAGAAGGTGATGAGGTTCTTTACGGCAAATATTCAGGCACAGAGCTTGAGTATGACGGCGTTAAGTATCTTATGATGCGCCAGAGCGACGTTCTCGCTGTTATAGTAAAATAATATATTCAGATCAATAATTTAAAAACAACCCTATGAGGCCACCGGCACGCAGGTAGGCATTATGACTACGGACAATGTGCCATAAATGTGACCTTCATATAAAAATAAAATCATCATGGCTAAAGAAATAAAATTCGATACAGACGCCCGCGAACTCTTGAAGAGAGGCGTTGACCAGTTGGCAAATGCAGTGAAAGTAACACTCGGTCCTAAAGGCCGCAACGTTGTTATTGAGAAAAAATTCGGTGCTCCGCAGATAACAAAAGACGGTGTAACCGTAGCAAAGGAAGTTGAGCTTGAGGACCGCTTTGAGAACACTGGCGCACAGCTTGTTAAGAGCGTTGCAAGCAAGACTGGCGACGATGCAGGTGACGGTACAACAACAGCAACTATCCTTACACAGGCTATTGTTACTGAAGGACTGAAGAACGTTACAGCAGGTGCAAACCCGATGGACCTGAAGCGTGGTATCGACAAGGCTGTTGCTGCCGTTGTTGAATATATCAAGAACAACGCTGAGAAGGTTGACGACAACTATGACAAGATTGAGCAGGTTGCTACTGTCAGTGCAAACAACGATCCTGAAATAGGTAAGTTGCTGGCTGACGCTATGCGCAAGGTATCTAAGGACGGCGTTATCACTATCGAGGAGAGCAAGAGCCGCGACACACACATCGGTGTTGTTGAGGGTATGCAGTTCGACCGTGGTTATCTGAGCGGATATTTCGTAACAGACGCTGACAAGATGGAGTGTGTAATGGAGAATCCTTACATCCTTATCTACGACAAGAAGATCAGCAACCTGAAAGATTTCTTGCCTATCCTGCAGCCTGCTGCCGAGAGCGGACGTCCGTTGCTCGTTATTGCAGAAGATGTTGACTCTGAGGCTCTTACAACATTGGTTGTAAACCGTCTGCGCAGCAACCTGAAGATTTGTGCTGTTAAGGCTCCTGGCTTTGGCGACCGCCGCAAGGCTATGCTCGAGGATATCGCCGTACTGACAGGCGGACTCGTAATCAGCGAGGACAAGGGCTTGAAGCTTGAGCAGGCTACTCTCGAAATGCTTGGTACTTGCGACAAGATCGTAGTTTCTAAGGACAACACAACTATCGTAAACGGTGCTGGCGAGAAGCAGCTCATAGCTGACCGCGTTGCTCAGATAAAGAACGAGATAGCAAACACAACAAGCAGCTACGACAAAGAGAAACTGCAGGAGCGTCTGGCTAAGTTGGCCGGTGGTGTGGCAGTGCTCTACGTTGGTGCAAACAGCGAGGTTGAGATGAAAGAGAAGAAAGACCGCGTTGACGATGCTCTCTGCGCTACACGTGCAGCTATCGAGGAAGGTGTTGTTGCCGGAGGCGGTACAACATACATCCGCGCTCTTGAAGGTCTGAAGAACCTGAAGGGTGACAACGCAGACGAGCAGACTGGTATCAACATCGTTGAGCGTGCAATCGAGGAGCCTCTCCGTCAGATTGTTGCCAACGCAGGCGGCGAAGGTGCTGTTGTTGTTCAGAAGGTTAAGGAAGGCGAAGGCGACTTCGGTTACAACGCACGTACAGATGTTTATGAGGATATGCGTAAGGCCGGTGTCATCGATCCTGCCAAGGTTGCCCGCGTAGCTCTTGAGAACGCAGCTTCAATAGCAGGCATGTTCCTCACAACAGAGTGCCTGATCGTTGACAAACCTGAGGATAAGCCTCAGATGCCTATGGGCGCTCCCGGAATGGGCGGAATGATGTAATTTGTAAACTACAAATAACAAAATGGGAGGCTGCTTAACGGGCAGCCTCTTTTTTTTTCGGTATAGATGTTTTTTTGCGCAATTTTTTTGAAAAATGTTTTGTCACGAATTATAAAATGTCTATATTTGCATGTCAACAGATAGATACGTTATGGATAAAGATCCTAAAGTAGATATTTTTTTGATTTGTTTTAGTAGATTAGTTTTTAAGTAGTTTGTTTTTTGAAAATCGCTTGTCGTGAGGACATGCGATTTTTTTTATGTCCTTACGTTTGTCAAAAATAAACACCATTATTTCATATTGTCTTTGATTTTGCTTATCTTTGCACCGAATGTTATTCGGCTATAGCATCTTAGCCCCGTTTGTTGAGGCTGCGTGATGGTTGTCGGGCAAGTTTTCGCCGTTGGGCGGGCCGATGTCCTGATGCACTTTCAGCCCTGTAGATTAGTTTGGCATAAGCTGATGGCCGGGTTAGTTTCGAGTCAAGAAAAATACTTTATGGACATTAAGGATTTTAAAATAAAGAAGTCGCAGTGGCTTATTTTCATCGTACTTTCTGCCGGACTGATGTATATTACGGAGTCGTGGCTGATGTCTCTTGGCATAATACTGCTGCTCATGGTGCTGGATTTTGTCCTGGCCGAGTTTATCGGAAAGAAGCGGGGCAAGAAGGATGATAAAATGTTTTGACGTCATGCAGAAACTTATAGAACTATATAGACAATGGCACGGCTCTGAGCCGGTGAGCACAGAGAAGCTGCCGCAGGCCGGAAGCAACCGCGAATATTACAGAATGACAGGCGACGACGGCAGTTCGGTGATAGGTGCAATAGGCACAAGCCGCGACGAGAATCACGCTTTTATATATCTTTCGGGCCATTTCCGCAAGCGCCAGCTGCCCGTACCCCGTATATTGTCAGTGTCAGACGATGAGCTGAGATATCTGCAGGAAGACCTCGGACGTGTGTCGCTGTTCAGTGCAATCAGCGGCGGACGTGAAGCCGGAGGACGATACAACCAAAAGGAGAAGCAGTTGCTGATAAACACGATAAAGGAACTGCCGAACATACAGATACGCGGCGCCCGCGGCCTCGACTGGTCTAACTGTTATCCGCAGCCGGAGTTTGACGAGAACAGCGTGCTCTTCGACCTCAATTATTTTAAGTATTGTTTCTTAAAGCCTGCCGAGCTCGATTTCCACGAGCTTAAGCTTGAAGCCAACTTCAGGCTTTTTGCAAAAGACCTCGTTGCAGAAAAGACAGACAGCTTTATGTATCGCGACTTTCAGGCGCGCAACATAATGCTCGACGCTTCAGGACGTCCGTATTTTATCGACTATCAGGGCGGACGCAAGGGACCTTTCTATTACGATCTTGCCTCATTCCTTTGGCAGGCTTCGGCAAAATACCCTCATAAGCTGCGCCGCGAGCTGATATACGAATATTATAATTCTCTGAAAAATTATACCGAAGTGCCTTCTGTAAGACACTTTGCCGAGCGCCTTAGCCTGTTCGTGCTTTTCCGTACGCTTCAGGTGCTTGGTGCATACGGCTTCAGAGGATTCTTTGAGCGCAAGAAGCATTTCATTGACAGCATACCGCCAGCAATGCAGAACCTGCGCGAGCTGCTTAAGCTTAACGTGTTTACATATCCTTATCTTATGGATGTGCTGAAGAGGCTCACGGAGCTTCCGCGTTTTGCAACTCTCGAAGAGCCGGCATTGAGCCGTGCAGACGGATTTAAGATATCAGACAGCAAGGTGTTCGCGGCACATCCTTCAGATGGTCCGGCCACATTCTCAAAATATGACAACAAAGGTCCGCTTGTGGTACGCGTCTATAGTTTCTCTTATCACAAGGGAATACCTGAAGATGAGTCGGGCAACGGCGGTGGTTATGTGTTCGACTGCCGCAGCACCCATAATCCCGGGCGGTATGAGCCGTACAAGAAACTTACGGGACTTGACGAACCTGTTATACGTTTCCTTGAGGACGACGGAGAGATACTGACATTCCTCGACAGCGTGTATAAACTTGCCGATGCTCATGTGCGCCGCTATATCCAGCGCGGATTCACGAGCCTGATGTTCTGTTTCGGATGTACGGGCGGACAGCACCGCAGCGTCTATTCGGCACAGCATCTGGCAGAACATATCAACAAGAAGTTCGGCATAGAGGTACACATCATTCACAGAGAACAAAACATAACACAGACGCTTGAGGCGTTGAAATGAAATAAAAACTCAAAAAATATGCTGAAGATGCAGGCTATGATATTTGCAGCCGGACTGGGCACAAGGCTCAAACCGCTTACCGACACCATGCCGAAAGCACTTGTCAGAGTAGGTGGCAAGCCGCTGATAGAGCGCGTTATTGAAAAGCTGAAAGATGCCGGAGCCGACCGCATTGTGGTCAACGTTCATCATTTTGCGTCGCAGATTGTCGGTTATCTTAAAGACAACGATAACTTCGGCACAGACATCAAGGTGTCTGACGAGACAGACAAGCTGCTCGACACGGGCGGAGGCATAAAGAAAGCCGCGCCGCTGTTCGACAGCGACAAACCTGTGCTGATACACAATGTAGACATATTGAGCAACGTTGACCTCGCACATCTGTACGCCATGCACGGCGACAGCGCCGCGACGCTCGTGGTAAGCAGCCGCAAGACTAAGCGCTATCTGCTCTTTGACGACGACATGAGGCTGAAAGGATGGACAAACATTGAGACGGGCGAGGTAAGAAGTCCATACCCTGACTTGAATGTTGCCGACTGCCGCATGCTTGCGTTCTCGGGCATACATGTCATCTCGCCGTCTATGTTCGGCCTTATGGACGAATTCCCCGACAAGTTCGGCATAATAGACTTTTATCTAAAAGTGTGTGACAAGGTGGTGATAAAGGGATACGACAAAACCGACTTGAGGCTTATGGACGTAGGAAAACTTGACACACTTGCAGAAGCAGAAAATTTTATAAACCAATTATAATAATATGCAACAGAAAATTATTATTCTCGATTTTGGTTCACAAACCACACAGCTGATAGGCCGTAGAGTGCGTGAGCTCGACACGTTTTGCGAAATCTTGCCTTACAACAAGTTTCCGAAAGACGACAGCGACGTTATCGGTGTGATTCTGAGCGGATCGCCTTATTCTGTTCATGATGAAGAGGCTTTCAAGGTAGACCTCAGTCAGTTTGTAGGCAAATATCCTGTGCTCGGCATCTGCTACGGAGCGCAGTTTATTGCCAACTCTAACGGCGGAAAGGTTGAAAAGACCGGCACACGCGAGTATGGACGTGCCAACTTGAGGACATTCGATGCCGACAATGCTCTTTTTAAGGGCTTCGAAGAGAACTCTCAGGTATGGATGAGCCACGGCGACACCATCACCGCAATACCAGCCGACTGCCATGTGATTGCTTCAACAGCCGACGTTAAGTATGCCGCTTATGCAAGCGACACTAATCCATTGTGGGCTGTTCAGTTCCACCCCGAGGTGTTCCACACATCACAGGGCAAGCTCTTGCTGAAGAACTTCGTTGTTGACATTTGCGGAAGCAAGCAGCAGTGGAGCCCCGCTTCGTTCGTGGACTCTACGGTGAGCGAGCTTAAGGAGCAGCTGGGCAACGACCGCGTAATCCTCGGTCTGAGCGGCGGCGTCGACTCTTCTGTTTGTGCTACATTGCTTAACCGTGCCATCGGAAAGAACCTTACATGTATCTTCGTTGACCACGGAATGTTGCGCAAGAACGAGTTCCAGAAGGTTATGAAGGCATATCAGGGACTCGGACTCAACGTTATCGGAGTTGATGCAAGCGAGAAGTTCTTCAAAGATCTTGAAGGCGTTACCGACCCTGAGCAGAAGCGCAAGATTATAGGCCGCGACTTTGTTGAGGTGTTCAATGCCGAGGCAAAGAAGATAACCGACGCAAAATGGCTTGCACAGGGCACAATCTATCCCGACCGCATTGAGAGTCTGAGCATAACAGGTATGGTTATCAAGAGTCATCACAACGTTGGCGGACTGCCGGAGGAGATGCATCTGCAGCTCTGCGAGCCGCTGAAGTGGCTGTTTAAGGACGAAGTGCGCCGCGTAGGCTACGAGCTTGGCATGCCCGAGCGCCTCATCAAGCGTCATCCGTTCCCCGGACCGGGTCTTGCTGTTCGTATTCTCGGCGACATCACACGCGAGAAAGTGCGCATACTTCAGGATGCCGACGACATCTATATCGAGGCTATGCACAACTATATCTGTGAAGACGGCGAATGTCTGTACGACAAGGTTTGGCAGGCAGGAACGGTGCTTCTCTCTACGATACGCAGCGTGGGAGTCATGGGCGACGAGCGCACTTACGAGCATCCTGTGGCTTTGCGTGCCGTAACGAGCACAGACGCTATGACAGCCGACTGGGCACATCTGCCTTACGACTTTATGGCTAAGGTTTCTAACGAGATTATCAATAAGGTGAAAGGCGTCAACCGCGTTTGCTATGACATCTCGTCAAAGCCGCCTTCGACAATCGAGTGGGAGTAAGTCTGGCTGACAGAACAGGCTCTTTGCGCGGCATCGTCTGCGCATCATTATAGTTAACTTGCAAGGGCAAATGCTATATGACGCATTTGCCCTTGTTGCGTAATATAGGCGGGCTTGTGATATTGGTGCTGACATGCATGGCTATTCGTTTTGTCTGGCAATGTCAAAAGTCTGTTTTTATTGTTATAAGCCATATAATTTTTTTGCAAGAAACTCATCACTCGTCACATTGCGGTTTAACATGCTGACCGTCAATGAGATATGGCGTGATGAGTTGATTTTCTCACTCATCACGCTTGGCTGTTTGGGGCTTAATGTGCCTTTTCCTGATTTAGGTTGACCCTGAATGTGATGAGTTATAAATGTAACTCATCACAGCGTAAGCACCTTATTATCAGTAGCTTATGTGTAGATGTGACGAGTGATGAGTTTTTATGAAAAATAGTTCTATTGCTTTTCCATGTTATGATAAATGCATTTGGCTTATGTCACGTCAGCCTACAGGCTTTTCTTCTCATTCCATGCAAAAGCATACCTTTTGTGTGCCGAAAGGCGTCCTTTTGATACCCGAAAGATGCCCTTTTATAAAGTCAAATGTCGTTAGTTTCAGTCCATTATGTAATATTATTAATTGCCGGTTATCGGCAGAATTATGGCATTATCATCAAACATATGCTCTATGTTGGCATAACATTGCCCTATATTTGTTTGAAAAATAGAAAATGAAAGAGGACGGCACAAGTTTTCAGACAAAAGGTTTGAATGTTGATGAAAAATTAATATCTTTGCCTTTGACATATTGTGTGCAGAAAAATGCGCACAGACAGAAGTACTTGTGTACACGCACAGACAGTGACGTTCAGGGAGTAGAATCTGGCAGTTCAATCCTGATAGTAATGAATGATTGTCTGAGCGAGTTCACACCATGCTATTGGTGTGGATTCCTCTTTCATGTTTTCTTTATTATCGGGTTTTGCCAGAACCTTACTCTCAGAAAGCGTGGGGGAGTGAGTTCACACCGCTTTTTGTAAACTGAAGACGTAACTTGATGGTTGGTTGCATGGCGGCTGATTATTTGTTGTAACGTGTTACATAATGCAAAAACACAAGAACACTCTTGGGTTAATAATTGTGAAGTGAACCATTGTGAACTTGATTTGCAGATTTAAATGCTCTATTTTTGTTAAATAAATATTGAAGGACACAAATTTGATAAGATAATAATGAAAAACAAAATACCGACTATATCTATAACCGCTATATGTCTTTTGGCATTAATCGTATTGTCATCCGGTATTCAGTCGGAGAAAGGAGGAAAAATGCAGCAGAAATATTATTATTGTGAGTATTGTGGTCATCGCTTTCCGTCAGTGCGCCTGCTGACTTCAGCCCCGTGTGTCCGCCATCCCGACGGCCCGAACAAAGGTCGTCACAAACTGTATGAAGGCACGGAGAAGAGCGAATACACATGTAAATATTGCGGGAAAAAGTTCCCGTCGATAATGATGATGACAGCAGCACCGTGCGTAAATCATCCAAAAGGTCCGAATAAGGGCAACCACTCTCCGGTGCTGTGAAAATAACATGGCTCTTTAGTTTTACTGAAATTTCCGTTCAAGTTATTGACCTTATGCTTTAGTATGGCATATCATAGGCGTATCTTTGGAATTGAAAATTAATGTATAACGTAAAAAATAAAGATTATGTTAAGAGGATTTATAAAATTTCATTGCACCGAGTGTGGTAATAACTTCATCGGTCCGGATATAGAATATGCTGCAACCATATTTTCAATGCCACTGCGATGTCCAAAATGCCAAAGTATCAGGACTTTGCCAAAGCATTGTTTATCTTGGCCCATAATTAAGCAGTCTTATCTTAAGCTTTATAAGAGTATTTGGGAGAGATATGAGAATAAGTAAGTGTCAATATATTAATGATTTAAAATATGGATATACAAAAATTAATTCAAATTGCTGAAGATTTAAATCTTCATGATAAAGTGCAAGAGTTAAAGTTTTATGTTGAAAGACTTAGTTCTCCAGATAAAGATTTAATCCTTCCATTGGTTGGAGAGTTTTCGTCAGGTAAAACGACATTAATAAATTCTCTTTTAGACAATCCTAATTTGGAAACAGCATCTCGTGCAACAACGGCTTCTATATTTGAAATTCATTTTGGAGCGGATGAATGTTACGCTGAAATCCATAAAGAGGATGGATATATAGATTCGGTAAAAGATGTAATAGGTATTAAGAATGAAGACTTAAAACAAGTTGATGTGGTAAAAGTCTATGATACTTCAACAAAAATAGGTGCTTCTACAATACTTGTTGATACTCCGGGATTATCTTCAAATGATCCTGCTCACCGCATAGCACTTTCTTCTTACTTACCCAATGCGGATGCCATATTACTTCTGACGGACGTAAATCAGCAAATTACGCGTTCTTTGATGGATTTTATAGGTTCTTCTAAATTAGCAAATAAACCTATATATTTAATTGTAACAAAATGTGATACTAAAACGCAGAATGAAGTTGAAAATGCAATATCATATATAAAGAAAAATATAGATTTTACTTTTGAAAGAATTGTTCCTGTATCAGTTGTTACAGGACAGATGTCTCAGTTTGACGAACTTATAAATAATATACAAAATAATAAAAATGCTATTGTTGAGAAGTCAATAAATGAGCGTATTAAAAATGTTGCAAAAGAAATGTCTTTAGTTGTAAGCGATCTTCTTAAACAGGGAAATTCAACGAGTGACATAGATGCAGCAATTCAAGAAGAAGAGAAAAAATTAAAAAAAATCAATCATAATATAGATTCTTTGATATCTGAAGCTGAAGACAGGGTTGAAGATAGAGTTAAGCATGCTTTGTCACAATTTTCAAAAACTATATTTTCTCAAGTTGATGATATAATCAAGACTCAGGGGCGGGATTGTAGTGATTCTGTTAATTCTGTTGTTAATAGTACTGCTGTAATGTTAATGCAGAATTTTCAAAAGGATGTCATGTCTGATATTTTGTCTTTAGCTCGTATGCGTCAGAACGGAATGGAAGAAGTACCTATGGGTGTTTTGGAAACTGTTAATATGACAGAAAATGCGTTTAATGGATTTTCATCAGGTGTTGATCTTTCTAACGTGGGACATAAATTTGATAAAAAAATTGGGTATGGAGTCATTGGCGCTTTGACTGTTGCGGCTGTTGTTGTTACGGCTGGAGCAGCCGCTGCTGCTGGAGGTGCAGCTGCAGCAGGGACGGCTACTGGTACTGCAGTGGAAGGAACTATAGCAACAGGCACAGTGATTGCTGCTGATGCAGCAACTGATGTTGCAGCGACTGCGTATACAGCAAATAAAATTAATAAGTTGTCAAAAATGGCTAAGGTTGCAGAAAAGGCAAAGGTTGCTAAACAATATATTGATGATTTTAATGAAAATTTTGATACAGTTAAGAAATATGATCAAAACATTGGAGAAAAGTCAGGTATGAATCGCGGTATTATAGAGACTTCTGTTGGCTGGGTTACAGAATTTTTCGCAAAACCGGCACGACAACGTGCCGTTAACAATTATATTGATGGTACTCTTATTCCAGAGTTTCGGCTACAAATACAATCAGTATCAAGTAATCTTCTTCGTGAAATTACGTCTCTTCTTCGTCAGGAAGCTGCAAATAGTTGTGGCAATATTCGTGCTAATCTTCAGTCTCTAAAATCCGCTTTGAATGAAAAAAAAGAAGAATATGCACAAAAGATAAAAACATATAAACAATATATAATTCAACTCAATGAAATCTAATATGGTTATTAATTTATTAATAGGAGCTGCCGTCGGATTTGTTGGTGGTTACATTGTAAGAAAACAACTTACAAAAAATGAAGCATATAATGAGAGTGGAAATTCTTATAGGACATTACTTCAAGAAGCTCAGAGAGAAATTCAAACTTTGAAAAATCGTGTAAGTAATCTGCAAAATGAAAATGAGTCTTTGATAAATGAACTTAAATCATTGAAGATAAAGATTCGTAATGCAGATGATGCATCTGATGACCAAGCTGATAGACTTATGGACTTAAATCGTAGGATAGAAACACTAAAACGCGAAAAAGAAATAACGGAAGAAAAGCTTCAAGAAAGCAAAGACCTTTATACTTCTGCAATGCAAGAAATAGAGCGTTTGAAAAGTAAAATGTGATTTTTATGGATATAGTAGTTATTATAATTTCAGCCGCATTGGCAATGCTATTTGGTGGTATTGCCATGTGGCTTTTATTGCGAAAAAGAATATCGGCATCTTCAGCAGATTTAGCATCTTCAGAAGAGTTAAAAGTTGATTTCTCTGAAGATGATACAAATGTTGATAAACAGATAGTTCAACTTAGAAAGGAATTATCACATAAATCAGATGAGTTAGAATTACTTTTACAGAAAGAAAAATCCCTTCAACATAAGTTAGAAGAAAAGAACAAGGAACTTTCATATCTAAAAACTAATTTGGAAGTTTTTAGGAATTCTTCTGATCAGAATGAGAGTGAAGTTTTGTCTCTTTTAAAAAAAGATTTATCTAATAAGGAGAAGCAACTCGAAGATAAAGAAGAAGAAATAGAAGATTTAGAAGATGAAATATCATCTATTAAGAAAAAGTTGAATAAACTTAAAGGAGAAAAAGATGATGTTGAAGAGAAGTTGTCCGAAATCGAGAAACAGTTAAAATCCATGCAGCAAACTCTTGAAGCGACAGAGATAGAAAGGGATGACTTAAAAAATGAAAACAACCAGAATGTTGAATCAATAGAATTTGTTAATGCAATTATTGGGGCAAAAGATAGTGATGATCGAGATGCTTTGGAGTATGCTGCAAAAGTCCAAAAGGTTGAGGACATTGTAAATGATCAATATATACCTTTACTGAAACAATATTTTAAAGATTGTAATGATGTAGCTGAAGCTGATAGTGTAAAGGTAAAGGAACTTGTTTTAAAATGGGGAAATCTTCAACGAAAGTCATGGCTTAAAGGTAAAAAGGTCATTGCTTTTATTGGAGAATTTTCAGCAGGTAAAACATCAATTGTAAATAGAATTTTATCTCAAGATGATCCTGATTGCCCAAAATTGCCGGTAAGCAGTAAAGCAACTACTGCTATTGCAACTTATATTTCTTATGGTGCGACATTCTTGTCTCAATTTACAGATCAAAATGGAAATCTAAAGTTAATAGAGAAATCCATGTTTGAAAAAGTGAATAAGGACATACTTGCACGTGTGAATGTAAGTCCAATAATCCGTCATTTTGTTATGAAGTATAACAATGTAAATTTAAAGGGCTTGAGTATTCTTGATACGCCTGGATTTTCTAGTAATGATGAGAAGGATAAGGATCGTACTTTAGATGTGGTTAATGAAGCAGATGCATTGTTTTGGGTTATGGATGCAAATTCTGGAGAGATTAATAGAACGTCCCTTAAAATCATATCTGATAATCTGAAAGACCTTCCTTTGTATGTTATTATTAATAAAGCAGACACAAAATCTCCGGGAGAGCTTGATAAGCTTGAAAAACATATTCGTCAGACTATGGAACGATCAGGTATAAAAGTTCGAGGTTATTTGAGATTTTCACAGAAGGCAGAACTTGAAGAGCTTATGAGTATTGTTAAGACTTTGCCAGATGTTCGGATTGGAAATGACATAGGTCGTATATGTTTGTTTCTAAAAGAAAAAATTGATCAAATCTCAGATGAAATAAAAAGAATAAAACATGATATACATGAGCAAGAGAACTCTTTATCTATTTTTGATGATGAAATTGAAAGTAAATTATCAGAACAATGTGAGGCTGCAAAGAGAATAAAAGATATTCCGGAACTTAAATCACCTTGGTTCAGTGAAGATTATTATAAAATGGATCAATATGATTATGAAGAGTTAAAAGAATTATGTGGTTCTGTATATGATGGAAGTCATGAACTAGAAGATTATTTTGATTTAAAAACTAATTGTCAAAAAAAATATAATAAAAACAAAAATATAAATAGCGAACTTAAAGAACAAAAATCAGATATTGAAAAAGTTTTTGATCAACTATTGAAGGCCATAAAAAATCTTGATGAAAATCTTTATAGAGAAATAGAAGACGATTTGAAATACGGACAAGGCTATAAGAGAGATAATATGAAGTCGAATTCTAATGTATCAGATAATTCAAAAAAAATATCTGAAGACAATGAAAATCAAAAAAAGCAAGATCCTCAAACTGTTATAACATCAGGAGAAAATGTTAAAGACTATATGTTCAAAGCAGAAACGCTTATGAAGAAAGGCAAAAAGGATGAAGCTATATTTTGGTATACAATGGCAGCACAAGCTGGCAACAAAGATGCTCAGAAACAATGTGAAAAATATAATGTGAAATACTAATTTTTATATAGCATATGGAAAATAATCAAAATAATCTTTTTACTGCTTTCCAGCAGAAGAAAAAGCAGGTATGTTTGTTGGCTGATGCGGCTTTAAAAGCTGGCTGGCTTGATAAAACATCATATAATGAAATCATTTCAAAAATAAATGAAGATATTCTCACCATTGGTGTAATCGGACAAATGAAATGTGGAAAATCTACATTTCTAAATTCATTTTTATTTGGTGAACAACTTCTTCCTGCTGCAACAACTCCGATGACAGCTGCTTTATCTGTAATAACGTATGGCGATAAAAAAAGCATTGAAGTGGAATTTTATTCTGTTGATGAATGGGAAGAACTAAAAACGTTTGCAATGCGAGATGTAAAGGAATGTAATGATTCTCAGACACTATCATCGATAAAGGCTGCTAAAGAATTATATGAAAAATCATTCGTAATTTCTTCAGAATTACCAAATTTGCTTGGTACAATAAAATGTGATGATTTAAAGAATCTTGTAGAGTATGTAGGTGCTGATGGAAAATATGTCTCTATTGTTAAATCTGTAAGGATTACTCTTCCTGAAAAATGGTTGAAAGGCGTTGAAATTGTTGATACTCCAGGATTTAATGATCCTGTCGTTTCTAGAGAGGAACGAACTAAAGAATTTTTAAAACGTGCCGATGTTGTTTTGATGATGCTTTATGCAGGAAGAGCTTTTGATTCGACAGACCGTGATATACTTTTTGATAAAGTCAGAAAAGTAGGTGTTGGTAAAATTATACTTGCTGTTAATAAATATGATATCCAAATCGTTCAGGGAGAATCTCCTGATCAGATAAAAGGATTTATTACAGATGAACTTAGAAAAGCTGTTCGTCAGAGTAATGATGAGTCTGTTTCTGAACTATTAAAGGATGTTGAACCTATTTTGATTTCTGCACAAATGGCGCTTTTGGCTAAGATGCCAATGTCTGAAATAAATAAAGATGCAGATTTAAATTATCATTATAATGACGCATGTAATAATTTTGAAGTTACTACACAGTCGCAGTTGTTAAAATTAAGTCGGATATCCGATTTGGAAGATAAAGTTAGGGACGTTATTTCAAATCAGAAGGAAAAAATTCTTATTGACAAACCCGTAAATCTGATATTTCAGAAAGCAAGAAATACTTTGGATAATTATAAAACGCAATTAGTGGAGCTTCGTCAGCGTAAATCAAATTTGGAAATGCCTGATGAAGAACTTGAAACTAAAATTGCAAATCTACAAAAGGTACAACGTAGGATAGAACGAAAAATAGAGAATGCAGAATCGGATTTATCTGATGAATATGACGAAATATCTACAAAAGTCTTTCGTGATATTCAAGATAAAGTTGATGAAGTAAGAAATGAATGCGAACGTATAATTGAACAGAACAAAAAGGACGCTTTGATTCGTAAATTGACTGCACGTATTGAAAGATTACGTGAGCGTGAAATTCCTCGTTTATTAAAAGATTCAGGTACAAAGATAAAGAAGTCATTAAATAATAACTTAAATCAACTTTCAGAAGATATAGAAAGTGTCATAGAAAAATATATTGATGATTCAGACGAGTTAGTTGAACAATTTCGTCGTACTCTTATGAAAGGTTTAGATGTTGATCTTTCGGGTAGAATAATGAATGGAAATATAGGTAATGATAATAATGTTTCAGAAGACGATGGTGCTTCTTTTGGAGATATTATAATAGGTGTATTTGCAATGCCTGTAGTATTGCCATTCGTTGGTATTGCTAGTTTGTTTGATTCTCGTAGAGATGAGGCTCGTAAAATAAGTGATGATTTCTTTTCATCTATTGATTGGGATGATATAAAATGTAAATTTAATTTAGGAAAGAGTAAATTTATAAAAACACTTAATGGCGATGCTGCTCGTTCTATAATTGAGCATTTAAAAACTCAAGCAGAGGAGGTCTTGGCAAATAAGGTACAAAAAGAAGACGAACTAGCTGCTGTTAAAGAAAAGATCTCTAGCATTGAAGGCAATGAGAAAAAGTTAAATGAAGAAGTTGAAAAACTTAAAGTAATTATTTCTAATTTATAAAATTCCTATTTGTAAATTGATTTGATTATTCGCAAGAAAATTAAAATATGTTTTGGAACGATTGTTGTAATATAAAATGAACAAAGATTTAGTTGAAATAAAGTCATCCAGGTCATACCAACTTGCAGAAAGGATTGCGCGGTTGATGGATAAATATTATCTTGATGCTGTGTTAGGCTTTTTGCTTGAAGGATTTGGTGACTTGCTCACACAGTTGCTTACGCTGCCTTACATTTATGTCAGTGCAGTTAAGATACGGTCGGTGCCTCTGACATTGGCGGTGATTTATAATGCGCTGTGCGATATTGCGATGGGACTTATTCCATTTTATATCGGTGATGTCATTGACGTGTTCAACAAGTCGTTTGTCCGAAATTTTAAACTGATTGTTGGGTTTGTTGAAGGCGACAAAAAGGTTATAAGTGAGATAAACCGCAAGGCGGTGAGGATGGCTGTTCTCATAGTTATGCTGTGCGTAATTATTTATTTCCTTGTGTTGCTGACAATAAAGGTGATGACATGGTTTTGGCACGTTATTGCCGGGCTGTTTTAGTTAAACTGAAAATAGAATAAGCCATATGATTTAGAATGGAAACATGGGGAGATTTTAATAGAATTTTTTTTGACCATTTTAATTTCAGTATGTCTCATAAGTTAATTCAAATATGATTTATAGAAAATGAATTATAAGCAATTTGAAGATAATATTTTTGCCGAATGGCGGAAGCGTTCTGTCGCCAACGGTGATGGCTGCGAACTAGCACCTGACGGACTGCTTTATCGTGGACGGTTTGTTTATAAAGACGGCTATTGGAGCCGTGAACCGGGCAATGAGAATTCTATATGGGAGCGTGCCAAGAGGCGTGTGTTGATACTGACCAAAGACCTTAATGATGAGGAAGCGTGGGACATACGTGCGGAGACAGGACGCAACAACTTCTCTGGCGAAAATAATGTTGTGGTTTCTGCACCGTTCTATAAGAACCTCATGCGCTGGGTTTACGGATTGCTGACGATCGATGCCAACGGACATGCCAAGAAGTTTGCTGAAATAGACAGACAAGATGTTTATCAGCCCTTTTACGACCGGGCACCCGTTGCCCGTGTAAACTGCAAAAAACAAGTAGGTAAGAGCAGCATTGAAACTTCTGTGTTGAAGTCGTATATGGAGCGTTATAAAGACTTGCTGGTGAAACAGATTTCTGCTTATGATGCAAACATACTTTTGTGTTGTGGCGCTTCTGGGGCAATAAAGGATTTTGTCGCAGAGAATTATCTTACAGACTTGATGAAACTGAATAACTGGATATATTATTCGCCACAAACCCGTAAGATGGTTATTGACAGCTGGCATCCAACCTATACAGGTGATACGCACGAAAAAATGTATTCAGACATGATGTCGGGCGTTGAGGAAGCGTGGAGCCGGATTAAGCTTTAAGTTATAAAAGTAATATTATCATGAGACTTGTCTGTCAGTGTTTCAGATTGTATGTTGTTGACAGTGTGTACAACACCTTACTTTCCGAAATGCTGACAGATTTTTTTGATGCCGAGCTACGGCATTATGTAAATTACGACAGAGATTTTTGAAATAAGAAAATCTTGAAAGACAATATGTTACAATATAGCAAATTCTTTAGGTGTCACTGCAGCGGTCGGCGCAGCATGTTGATGTAATCTTGGTGATATCGAACATGTAAAAGTAGAAAATATTTTGGTTGTGCTTTATTTTGGCATAGCTAATGGCAATCTTTGCATCCGTAAAACATAATTGTGTGGCTTGGATGTACACGGAAAGGCTGCTAAATAGGTAGCTTTGTCTGAAAAAGGCGGAACAGACACCAGGCTCATACAGTTTGGAGATGATAAAGTAAAAACATAAAGGATACATAAGATGGGAGAATTAAACGTGAAAACAGAAACAAGCGAACAGACAGAAAAGACAGAGAAGAAAGAAAAGCTGACATTGATGGTGGCCATGGATAATATTGTGGAGTTCTCTGAAGGTTCAAACCTGAGTGATGAGTTTTATGAGAAAGCAAAACCTTATATCAGTTATGTGTGCCGTAAATTGTCCGTGAACAAAGTACAAGCCGTGCTGCTGTCTCTGTTTGTAGACAACTGCTGGGACAGAGATGTCGAACTCCGAACTTTGGCAGAATATCTGAAATGCCGTATGGTAAGGATGATAAACTACAGCACTGAGATTGACGAGCTTTTAAAAAGAAAGATGATACGCATAAAAAACAGACGTGGTGAAACAACATACGCCATGGGGCCTGATGTGATAGATGCGTTTAAGCATAATGAGGCATTTGTGCCGGTTGAGCCTAAGCTTCTTACATGCGATGAGTTGTTTTGTGAGATTTACAGTCTGTTTGAATCTCGTGTTTATGATTATTTGCCGTATGAAGAATTTATTTCAGAATTATTCAGTTTGCTTGAAACAAACAGAAATCTCGAGTTTGTAAAGCAGTTGCGTACCTATAAACTTATCTGCGACCATACTGTAAATGACGAAGGCATAATATTTGTTTTCTGGACAAGTCGTTTAGTTTGTGACAACGATTACAACATGGACACGCAAAGTTTTGGAGACTTATTCAAGAATAGGGCTATTGCAAATAAGCTGAAGGGTAAGCTCTCTCGAGGCGAAAGCATGCTGCAAAAGAACGGACTGATTCAATTCTGTAATGAAGACGGACTGGTCAACCACGAGAAATATAACCTGACGGTAAAGGCTAAACAGGAGTTTCTGTCAGAGCTGAACATGAATTTGAACGCTACGACCAGATTCAAAGAACTGATAAAGCATGAAGACATAACGGAGTGCAAGATGTACTATAACAAACGCGAAAGCCGTCAGGTCGAACAGCTGAAAGAGTTGCTCACCGAAGAAAGATACACCAAAGTGTGCAGCGAATTAAAGAGAGTAGGCATGCGCTCAGGCTTTACGTGCTTGTTTTATGGCGCACCTGGAACGGGAAAGACTGAAACTGTTATGCAGCTGGCAAAGGCAACACACCGTGATGTGATACAGGTGAATTATGCTGAACTGAAAAGTTGCTGGGTTGGCGAGAGCGAGAAGAATGTGAAAAACCTTTTTGATCGTTACCGCGCGTTGGTAAACTCCTCAGATGTAACACCAATCCTGCTTTTTAATGAGGCCGACGCTCTGATTGGCATCAGGCAGAAAGGTGCCGACAGGGCTGTGGAAAAGATGGAGAACTCAATACAGAACATAATTCTTCAGGAGCTTGAACAGCTCGAGGGTATATTTATAGCCACGACGAATCTTACGGAGAATCTGGACAAAGCCTTTGAGCGCCGTTTCCTTTATAAGATAGAGTTCGAAAAGCCGAGCATTGTGGCACGATGCGGCATCTGGAAGAGCATGATACCGGTAATCAGTGACGAAGATATATGCTATCTGGCTTATCATTATGATTTTAGCGGCGGGCAGATTGAGAACGTTGCGCGCAAGCAGGCCATAGACCTCATTCTCTATGGAAAAGAGAAAATGAGTCTGGAATATATAAAGGAGAAATGTGATGAGGAACTGATACACAAAAATCCGATGCCGAGAGTAGGATTCATTAGTGATGCAGGAATATCACGAAAGACATCGTAATATAAATTGACATTTAAATAAAAATAAAATATGACACAAGATCTTTTTGACAAATACATCTGGCTGGTTGATACCATCTACCGTGCCCGGAACATAACCTTCGAGGAGATAAACGAGCGGTGGCTGCGCTCGCAGCTAAGCGAAGGCGTAGACCTGCCTCTGCGCACGTTTCATAACTGGCGCAAAGCCATAGAGAAAGTGTTTGACATAAACATTGAATGCGACCGCCGGCACGGCTACTATTATTATATTGAGAATGCCGAGGACATGGAGCGGGGCGGCATACGCAACTGGCTGCTCAATACGTTTGCGGTGAACAATCTTATAAATGAGAGCCATCATCTGAAGCGGCGCATATTGTTTGAGGAAATACCGTCGGGCCGGGATTATCTTGCACCGGTGATAGAGGCTATGCGCGACAGCCTGAAGATAGAGATAAGCCATAAGGGATACTTTGACGGCGAGGCTAAGATTTATACCATAAGTCCTTATTGCGTCAAAGTGTTCAGGCAGCGGTGGTATGTCGTGGGACTATGCGACGAGCGCAATGCCGTAAGGACATTCTCGCTCGACAGGATATTAAGGCTTGACACCACAGACAATAAGTTTACATATCCAAAGGACTTCGACCCTGAAGCATGGTTCTCAAGCTGTTTCGGAATAATAACCGAAGACATCAAGTCGGAACGGGTACGCATCAAGGTGTACGGCCGTCAGCGTATGTATTTGCGTTCGCTTAGACTTCACTCTTCGCAGACCGAGACAGAAACATATTCAGACTATTCCGTATTTGAATATTACATAAAGCCGACGTTCGATTTCCGTCAGGAACTGCTTTCACGCGGCGGGGCGGTCGAGGTGTTGTCGCCCGGATGGTTTCGCGACGAGATGGCTGACGAAGTGGCAGACATGGCAGTGGCCTACGGGCTGATAAAAAAATAGCAGCATATTTATGAAAACAAAAGTATGAACGCGCATGGGGTTGTTGCAGCGTTCATACTTTCTTTTTATATTCAAAATTAAAGCATTATTTAGGGTTTCCAGGTTTATATCATTTTAGATTTGGAATTTATTTTTTATAAGAAACCTACAATTTTGAACTTAAATGCTCCGTTAGAAGTAATTTTCTCGTAAACCACTCCGCCGAATGCATAGCCTATTCTGCCGTGCGGACGCTTAACCGTTACATAGCCGGTGGGCAGACTTGGCACAATCATTCCGATTGACGGTTTTACCACAACGTATGTGCCGCCCCTGTCGCAATAGTAACGTCCGTGTGAGTAGATGTACGGCCTGTGGTTATGATGTATCACCACTCCAGGCGGGCGTCCGTGCGGCGGCGGAGCAGGGCGCTTCTTGTGATGATATTTTTTATGTGGCGGTGCCTTGTGGTGATGTTTCTTATGGTGTTTGGGCTGAGTTATATACGATGTCTCAGTCAGTGTAGAGGCTCCTGTTGTTGCGCATGTGAGCGTCAGAAGCATTAGCAGCGATAATAGTCTGAATCTTCTCATAGCGTAGTCTCCTTTTATTTTGTTGTTATTATTTCTTTTTTGCCGGTCGAAGCCTCTGTCTCCAGTATGCTCAGGCATTGCTTTTAATTATTTTTCTGTTGCAAAGATAGGCATTAAATATCTGCCGGCAGAATTGTTTTCCCTACAAGTGGTTAGGGATTTCCCTAAGTTTGATATGGATTTCGGTGTTTTGTGTGCATTTCCCTATGACAGTGTTTTATCCGTTATATATAGCAAAATGTTATTTGATTTATGTCCGGATTTTACGGCAAAATAGAAATACATTGAATGTAAAACACATTTCTCTGATAAAGAATATTTACAAAGCAAGAAATAACGTATGCTTTTTCATCGTAAACGATATGGTTCTGACTCGAAAGTGGCCGCTTTTTGAGTGCCAAAACGGTTGTTTTTAACTCTGTTTTATGGGCTTTTGGGGGCGTTGTTTATCAAATTTTATTGCACACAATGCTGTAGATTCTCTGTAAAATGCTGTTGACAGTGCAGTTGCGTTTGCACACTTATTTCAGCGTATTTGCGGACAAAATATTTTATTTTTAAAATAACGCAGTTCTGGAGCGTCTGCGTTTTTCAGATAGTAAGGGTATATAAAGAAATTGCAGCAAAGTGAAAATCCTTCTTTGCTGCAATTTTTATGTTAGTAGCGGTGCATGTCATTGTGCCAGCATACCGCTTTTACCATATTTATTTGGTTTGTCCTATACAAGGAACATCACCAGCACTTGGGCTATGACCACACGGACAAACATGCCCAGCGGATAAACCGACGTATAGCTGATAGAGGCAGAGTCGCCTTTCAGCGTGTCGTTGGCATAGCTTAGGGCCATCGGGTTGGCCATAGAGCCGCATAGGATGCCGCATATAGTGCCGAAGTCATATTTGCGTGTAAGCAGTGCGGCTGCTCCTATTATCAGCACCGGTACCACTGTCAGTGCGAAGCCTATGCCTATCCACAGCAGACCTTCGGGGCGCACCACGGTTTCGAAGAACTGATAGCCGGCTTCAAGGCCGAGGCAGGCAAGATAGAGAGACAGGCCCAGCTTGCGCAGCATGAGCGATGCCGACGGCGTGGTGTAGCTTATGAAGTGGGCACGAGAGCCGAGCGAGCCTACCAGTATGCCCATGATGATTGGGCCTCCGGCTATGCCGAGTCTTACGGGGGCGCTCATGCCGGGCAGGCTGAGCGGTATGGTGCCGAGAGCCAGACCGAGCATTATGCCCAGGAATATGGCCGCAAGATTGGGCTCATTGAGCGTCTGTACGGCGTTGCCCAAAAATCCTTCCACGTGGTTTATGTCCTCTGGTGCGCCAACAACTGTTACGCGGTCGCCATACTGCAGCCTGATGTCGTCGGTGGCCAGCAGCTTTATGTCGCCTCTCTGTATGCGGCTGACGTTCACTCCGTAAGTGTCGCGCAGGTGCAGCTGTCCGAGGTGCTTGCCGTTGAGCACACGGCGTGACAGCACTATGACGCGGCTTTCCACCTGGGCGTCTATGGCGTTCCAGTCTATTTTCTTTTTGTTCCAGTCGGTTTCAATCTTCTTTCCCAGCAGAATCTCTATCGACGGAATCTCGTCGGCCATGGTGACTACCAGCACATTGTCGTTGATGTGCAGTTGGGTGTTGGCTAGCGGCATTATCACCTCGCCGTTGCGCCAGATGCGTGAAATGATAAACTTGATATGCGATTTCTGCGATATTTGTGAAAGCGTCTTGCCTTCTAGGGCCGGATTGATAACGACAAACTGCGCCACGTATGTGTTGTCTTCCTCCATGGATATGCGCGGCTCAAGGTCGGCCGGCTTAACAAGCAGCTTTCTGATCAGTATCATTGCCAATATTACGCCCACTACGCCCAGCGGATAAGTAACGGCGCATCCCAGGGCAGCCCCTCCGCTAGGTTGTCCTGCAGCCTCGAGTGCCTGTTGTGCAGCTCCGAGTGCGGGCGTGTTGGTTGTCGCTCCGCACAGTATGCCGACCATGTCGGGCAGGCTGACGGGCAGGACAAGGCAGAGGCCGAGGGCCATGACGGTGCCTATGACTATGACGCCAAGGCTCCACAGGTTGGCGGCTATGCCCTCGTGGCGCAGCAGTCCGAAGAAGTTGGGGCCTACGTAGAGCCCAAGTGTATAAACAAACACGGTAAGTCCGAATGTCTCGGCAAAGTCGAGCATGCTCTTGTCGGCGCTGAGCTGGAAGTGTCCGGCCACGATGCCTACGAAAAATACAAAGGCAACGCCGAGTGATATGCCTTTGACGTGGAGCTTGCCCAATGCCAGTCCGGCCGCTATGATTAGCGACAGCAGTACCATTGTCTGCAGGGCAGAGTGTGTGGTGAAAAGTCCGTTAATCCATTCCATGATATTACCTGGAAAAATTTTTACCTTAAAACTGATTTGCGGTGCAAAAATACAAAACAAATTTAATAAGCAGGCGCATAATCATGATAAAAAGATGTTTCGTGCCTGCAGATTGTTCTTTTATGTCTCTTTATCTTATGTCTTTGCCTGCATCCTGATTTTTGCCGATTCCGCTTATCCATAGTCCGCAGAAGGTTATGAACCCGTTGAGAAGCAGCAGTTCGTAACCGAATTTATATCCCGTAGCAGCCGGCACGATGTAGTTGGCGGCAAGACATATCAGAGGTGATGCCACGGCGATATACGGCGCGGCTGTGTCGCTCGCCTTTCTTTTGGTGAGCAGACCGAAGGCAAACAGACCGAGCAGAGGGCCGTAGGTGTAGGAGCAGAGGATGAATATGGCGTCGATCACGCTTGTTGAGTTTATCATCCTGAACAGTAGTATGAACACTGCAAATATCACAGCTATGGCCACATGCACGCGGCGGCGCAGGCCAACGTCGGCCGGACGCTCCTTAATGTCGACGCAATAGCTCGTGGTGAGAGCCGTAAGCGACGAGTCGACTGTGCTGGCTGAAGCTGCCACAATGCCAATGATGAACAGCACCACCACGACAGAACCCAGCTCGCCCGTGGCGGCAAACATGGGCAGCAGTTCGTCTGGACTGTCGGGCAGGGGCATGCCTTTGCGTCCGGCAAGCATCATGAGCAGTACGCCGAGAGAGAGAAACAGCAGATTGACGGGCACGAACGCAAAGCCGTAAGTGCACATGTCCTTGCGTGCCTCGGCAAGAGTCTTGCACGTAAGGTTCTTCTGCATCATGTTCTGGTTAAGTCCTGTCATGACAATCACGATGAAAGCTCCGCTGACAAGCTGTTTCCAGAAGTTTTGTGTCGTCATCCAGTCGTCAAACACAAACATGCGGCTGTGGCTGTCGGCAACAACAGCCTTTGCAGCCTCGCTTAAGTTCATGTCGAGTTCTCCGGCCACCTTTATTATTATCAGCACCAGCGCACCTAGCATGCATGCCGTTTGCACAGTGTCGGTCCATACCAGAGTCTTTATTCCGCCTTTGTGAGTATAGAGCCATATAAGGAACATCAGCACGGGCACGGTGACGGCAAATGGCACATTATAGGCATCGAGCACAAAGCGCTGCAGGATGATGCACACAACGTAGAATTTCACTGCCACGGCCGTTAGGTCAGACAGAATGAAAAATGCGGCTCCCGTCTTGTACGACCGCGTCCCGAGGCGTTCGCGCAGGTACGAATATATTGTGGTAAGATTTAGTCTGTAGTATACAGGCAGCAGGATGAAGGCTATGGCAAAATATCCCAGTATGAATCCGATGCACGTCTGCATGTAGGTCATGTCCATGTGCATCGCCATGCCCGGCACGGAAACGAAACTGGCACCGGACACCGATGCGCCAATCATGCCGAAGGCAACCATGTACCATGGCGATTTGCGGTTGGCGCGATAGAATGTTTCATTGTCGGCCTTACGCGATGTTAGCCGGCTTATGCCGAAGAGAACGGCAAAATAAATCAAGACAGTAATCAGAATAAGCATAATGCAAAGGTAGTGTTTTTTTGTAAACAACAAAGATACTTCAGTGTTTTATTTGTAACCGGCAGAGCTTGTTCGCAGTTAATTTTGTCACAAAAATCCGTTTATCGGCCTTTTTTGCCGTTATATAATAAGGTATGGAATCATATTGTAAGTTTTTTGAATAAATTATTTGAAATTTTCTTGTTTTTTATAAAGAAAAATATTAAATTTGTCGTCGTAAGATGTTGAGAGTAACAAACGGAAATATAAATTGAGATATAAAGGGGCATAAGAGGTCTATGCTGCAAGAAAACGAGATGCCACACATGGTGGTATAATATCTAGATAGACGTGGTTGGCAAACCGCTGCAGCCTCTTAATCTGGCAACAAAAGAGCCATTGAAAAACTTTTCTCGTGTTCTGTGAATAGTGTTGCAGATAGAAGTTTGACAATAAGCATGCATGGATGGACATCCCCGACGAGGTGCTCGATATGCGTAAATATTAACGTTCAGCACCACTTGAGGATATGCGCTTGAAAAGGCGCTCGATATTCGGCTCCTGATATCTGCCACGCCATGGCGGCAAACATACGTGAGGCAGCTAAGTGCAGATAGAGGAGAACAGAAGGTGATATTGCTTAATCTAAGCGGCCACGGCCTAACAGACATGACTGCTTATGATCAGTATTTCAACGGAGACCTGATTAACTGTTCGTTGTCCGATGACGATATTAAGAAAAACATAAATGCTCTTGATTCCATAGGCTGAAATGCTTAAATATTGTCCGGTCATACGGATTGATGAAAATGACTTGATGATTATTTATAATATGGTTGATGGAATATAGAGACAAAGTTGATGGATGTTGAAATTTAGGTTGATATAAATTATTGGGAATAAGTTGTGTATAGCCGAATCTTGCAGTGATGCAAGCGGCACAGTGTCTTTATATTCAGTTGTAGTAAGGAGGGACTTGCATAAAAACATTTATGGCGAGACGGGTGCTGATAAACAAAACACGGATTTACCATACAATGTAATTTTACTCATAGTCACAATTATGCAGTTGTTAGTCATTATGTTTTTTTGCATACTCTCTTTACAATGATAATAAATGGAAAATGATTGATTTTCAGATGTAACACTCGGCTCAAATCCAATTCTGATTTGAGCCGATTTTTGTTTTATTGAATCTGTATCAGCCGCGATAATACTGCAACTATATTTGAATTTGCTCTTAAATTGGCAAGATGTTTCTTGTCTGTATATATTGTTCTGATTGACAATAAGTAATGACGGAATAAAAATATATGTTGATGATAATGTCATTATGGATACATTGGTAGGATAAACTCGCAGAGTCGTAAATATCGAATGCGATTATTGGCTATTGTGTCTATTTTAGGTCGTTTGGGTGTTATTCACGTTTGTATTTTCATGCTATATCTAAGCCAAATCAGTCTTGACATGATGAATGTGAAGAGCCATATCAATCTCTGCATTTTGGAGTGATGATATGACTCTTCAGATATTTAAATGATGTAATCGGTTATTTCAGTCCCCATGCTTTAATGGCTATGCTGCTTTCCACCTTGTTCTCCGTATCGTCAGGCAGATTGCAGAAGAAGTCGATGCCCGTAAGTTCTTCGAGCCGGTCTATCGTAACTGCATATAGTGAAAGCGGGTCGTCTGTCCGCCATTCGTCTTTTTTCTGTTCGGCCCAGAATCCTATAGCTCTATAGCCCTCGCTGTTTTTTAGAAGGCATGCCATGAAGAAATATTTTGGTACGATAAGTTTACCCTGTATTCTTGAAATTATCTGGTCTTCATTGTCTATTGTTCCTCCTTTACAGACGTATAGCGTATCAGTCTTTGCTCTGGGAGTCCATGAACGTACCTGATCCTCCATTCTTACCCATAGGCCTTCGCCTTGATCCTGACCGCTGTTTGTGTAGCCGTTAAATTTGTGATATTGCGGCTGCATGTTGGTCATGTAGAAAGTTTGGTAGTTTGCATCATAAGAAAATTTCCTGTCGGCGTTAGGGCAGATGTGCCCATGTTCATACCCGGAGCCATAATAATAGTCTTCAGCCCAATAATACTCTGAGTCGAGGCTGGGGTCGTTATGATAGCTGTCAGTCACACGGCTGTAATTTCCGGTGTAGCCTTGGTGCATCTGATAGCACGACCAGCGCTGCGATTTCTTGCTACAGTCCCATTCGACACAATAGTTGATTTCGTCTTTGTCATATTGTTTATCGCCTTTGGTCCTGTATATGAGAACTATGCTGTTGCCTCCTTTCAGGCGTGGAAATTCAAGTCGGGTGACAGCATTGTCTGTGGTAATCTCATTCTTATTGAGATTTATCTCTTCTTTTCCGCTCCCTCCGTTGTCGTTGTCGTCATTGCTGCATGAGACTGTCAGCAGAATAAATGACGGCAGAATTATTGCGAGTTTGAGCAGGGCTGTTTTGCTAAAAATACTTTTTACAGACATAAATTTACTAATAACTATGATGGTATGATAATGAACAATCCGCATAAGCCAGCAAGAAAAAGATGCGGAAAGAGTAGAAATGTCTTTAGACAAAAAGTGCGCTTAAACGTATATGCAACTACGCCCAAACGCACTTTGTATGTTAATCGAAATATGGTAATCTATTATTTGCGAGCTTTACCATAGCGGCTCATGAACTTGTCTACGCGACCAGCTGAGTCAACGAGCTTGCTCTTACCTGTATAGAACGGGTGAGATGTGCTTGAAATTTCGACTTTTACCACCGGGTAAGTTTCGCCTTCAAATTCTACTGTCTCTGTAGTCTTGCATGTAGAACGTGTAAGGAACATATCGCCGTTGGACATATCCTTAAATACGACGGGGCGATAGTTTTCTGGATGAATACCTTTTTTCATTTTGTTCTTAAATATTGTTGTTAAAAATATAATTACACATTACAGGCTGCAAAAATACGAAGATTTCCGCAGCCTGCCAAATGTTTTGGTAATAATTTTTATAAATTATTTTATAATGACTGTTCCTCCCATGCTCAAGGTGAAGTCGTCGATGAGGACATCTCCGCCAGGATTCTTAGAGTTCATAATCACTACGCAATATGTTCCGTCTGCATCAATAGTAAAGGTGTGTGTAACTTTTACCCATTCGCTGCTTGTAATGTCATTTGTGTAGTCGCCATAGAAATAGTTGCCTACTTTTCCGTCTGTAACAGGTACGTATCCCGGACGTACTGATGCTCCTGCAGATGTGGCAGCCTTGGCATAGAATGTCATTGTGTATTCACCGGCTTTGAGCTCTATTTCTTTGTATGATATACGCTTGTTGTATTTTGAATCTCCGGCAACTTTTACTGAATATGAACCGCTGTGAGCGTCTGTACTCATAGAGAGTGTTGCATTTCCGGCTGTAGATGTTGTCGACCAGTTGTTGGGAAGACCTGACACCCATGCCTCAAAGTCGCCATTGGGAGCTGTAAGATCGCCTGTGTCTCCGCCCGGCTGCTCTTCTACTGAACCGTCTTTTACAGAAAGTTTCTTAACTTCCCATGTTGATGACTGCTGGTCGTTGCATGTATGGCGCAGTGCTATAACAACCTTGCTTCCAATATACTCAGCAGGAATGTTGACGCTCTTTTCCATAAAAGTGAAGCTTGTGCCTAAGCCGTTTGTGTCATATTCGAGCATCTTCCATGTTGCAGTCTTTACGTCGCCGTTGTAATCTTTGCTTATAACGATAGAGTTGTTGGCGTTGATGTCACCCTTCTCATAGTTGATGGCATGATTAATGGTGATATATGCCTCTGTTGTGCTTGTAAGGTCGATTACAGGGCTTACGAGATATGTAACACCTGCCTGGTTCTCTTTAGAGCCGTCTCCGTTGAAATCCTGGAAACCTGTAACCATGGCGCTTGAGTAGTCGTTATACCATTTAAGGCTTCCGCTTGCAGACTGTGATGTAAATGAACCAAGTGAAGAAGAGAAATCCTGGTCGATATATGTGCCGTCAGGAGTTTCGCTGCCGCCTTCTTCAGGTGCCTTGCCTTCCTGAACCTTGATGCTCTTAACCTCCCATGTTGATGACTGGCTTTCTGAGCAGGTGTGGCGCAGTGCGATAACAACCTTGCTTCCCATGTATGATGCAGGGATGTTTACGCTCTTCTCGCAGAATTCGAAACCTGAGTTCAGACCGTCTGTATTGTAGCTTAACGGCTCCCATGTGGCTGTGTTTACGTCGCCTGAATAATCCTTGCTTATCAGGATAGTGTTGTTTGTATTGATGTCGCCTCGTTCGTAGTTAAGCGCATGGTTGATGGTTATGTATGCGTTTTCAACACCAGTGAGGTCGATTTCGGGGCCAACAAGATATGTAACTCCGGCCTGGTTCTCTTTCTGACCGTCGCCATTGAAGTCCTGGAATCCTGTAACCATAGCGCTTGAATAGTCGTTGTACCATTTGAGCGAGCCACTTGCTGATACAGATGTGAAGCTGCCTAACGAGTTGGTGAAGCTTTGGTCGAGCAGTACGCCCTCAGGCAAAACTACCTCACCACCGCCGCCTGCGTTGGGATCGTCATAAGGAGCGGGAACGTCTTCGCAACTTGTGAATGAGAATGCTGCCATAGCGAGGGCAAGCACTGAAAATAATATCTTTTTCATAACTGTTGTTCTTTTATTGTTTTGTTAAATGTTTTTTATTCTGATATTTTGAAGTCTGAGTCAGAACGCATCAGTATCTGCCATGTGTTGCTGTAGCGTGTGAAGATACCTGTTATGTCAAGTTTCTCCTGTGGCATTACTGTTCCGGCAAAGTCGGCATACGTGCTTGAGCGTACTACGAATTCGTTTGAAGAGAATCCTTCTATTGGACGGCTTACGCCGTTGCCGCCGTCTTTCTCTGATTCAGGTGCAAAAGTCTTCACGCCGTCGGCATCTTTGAGTCTTACACCCTTTACAACCATGAGGCGTCCGCAGTTCTCTTTCATGTAGCTGGCATCTTTTGCCTTGCTGATGTCAAACTCGAGAGTGTCTATCTTTGACGCATCAGCTGCGCCCATCAGCTTGAAGTGCTGTTGCCATACAGTCTTGTTCATTCTGCTCGGGAATGTCTTTCCGCTGGCATTAGTATACGGAGTGCCGATTTGCGGCTGGTAGCCGTAGGTTCCGATATAGAGGTCTTTCAGGTTTACAAGTATTTCCTGACCTACAGGCAGAAATCCGAAGAGTCCGCCCTGAGAGATGCAGATAAGTATTGCTCCTGTGCCGTCGTCGACAGCCACTTCGCTATAGATGTTTCCGCCAATGTCGTTTCCTGTTACGCGGGCCTTTATCTGCAGGTCGTCTGTTATGCGCGCCGTGTCGTTCTGGTTGGCCAGGGTTGATGCATATTTGGCTTTTAGGTCGGCAATAGATATTACGTTTGTCTCCTGTATGTCGTTATTGCCGTAGGGCGCGGTGTCTCCTGTCGGGTCGCTCCAGTCTTCGTCCATGCATGATGTAACTGAAAGTCCGAGGGCCAGCGTGAGCATTATCAGTTTTATATATTTAATTTTTTTCATCGTCTTTTGATTTTTAGAATCTGTAAGTAATGTTCAGCATGCCGTTAGTCCCGTAAGCATAGAATTTCATCGGGTTCTTAGAGAAGCGGTATGCGCGGATGTTGCCAGAGCTTGTGTAGTCGCTTCTGCTCTGCTCATATCCTCCGGTGCAGAGGTTCTGGTTGTTCAGGATGTTTGTAACCATGAGGTTGATAGAGAGCGATCCACGTTTCAGATAGATGCTTCGGCCGATTGATCCGTCGAGCATGAATCCGCCGTGGCCCTGTGCCTGCTCTAATGCAGATGCGCGCACGTTGCCTTCATTGTCGTAGATGTCGCCTACAGCCTCCTGACGTGCGTTGAGTGTGCTCTCGTATCTGTAGCATGGAGAATAAGAGAGGTAGATGCGGTCGTAGTAGTTGCAGCTGAGGTCGAGATACCATCCGCCGCTGTGATAGCTCAAGCCGAGGCTTGCTGCTGTGAGCGGTGTGCCAGAGTCGCGCATGCCTTTGTTGTATACTATTTCGTCGGTGTAGAGCGCGCTTGTTGAGTTCATGTAGCGTACATGAGCGTTGTTCTTGATTTTGGCGTCGCTGATAGTACCGATAAGCTTGATGTCGAATGCGCTTGTAACCTTGAACTTAAGTCCGGCTTCAACTCCGTAATACTCTTTCTTCATGTCTGTCAGAGATACGTATGAGAACGAGTTGATATCGTCGAAGTAGAAGTTCTGCCAGTCGGTTACGTTTGTCAGATAGCTATAATAAGCGTTGATGTTGGCATGCAGCCATGATGTCTGCAGCTGATAGCCGATTTCGGTGCTGAACACGCGCTCGTTCTTGAGGTTGAGCACGAAGTCGTTGTTGATTTCAGGAGATGCAAACGCATTTCTTGCCTGAGGTGCGCGGTGCTCATATCCGGCTCCGAAGGTCAGCGTGTTGCCGCGTCCGAGATTGAAGCTTGTGCCGAGTTTGAATCCTCCGTCGAGGAACTGGGCTGTCTTGCTCTTGCCGTAAGAATTGTTGGCTGCCATACCATTACGCATTCTACCGTCGCGCTGCATGCTGGTGTATCCCAGTTTTGCTGCTATGGTGTAATGCATAATGCCGAAGTTCTCGCTGTAGCTCGACCATATTTTGCCGTTGTTTACGAGCAGGTTGTAGTCGTAGCCGAATCTGTCGCCCTCTCTTACCACACCGTTGCGGTTGTTAAGGTCGTACTGTATTTCGTCGGCGTTGCGGTCGTATGTTCCCAGGGCGTATGTGTTTATGTTGTGATATGTGGTAGCTCCGAGCAGGTCTTCCATCGTCTGATAGTGCATGCCTTTGTTTGTAGATGCGATGATACCTAAGTTGAGCTGACTGTTCTTGCTGAGCTGCTTGTTCAGCGTTGACGCGAGTGATACTGTCAGCGCGTCGTTGTGCTTGGCCTGGATGTAGTACATGGCGTCGGCTCCCTGTGCTGAAACCTGGCGGTTAGAATAGTACAGGCGGTCCCAGTTTATCTGGCGGTTGGCCTTCGACGAAGTCCAGTAGTTGTATGCCGTGTTCCAGTCTGCCAGGCATTGCTCTGTGCGGTTGGTGGCGTCGGTCTCGTCCCATACGTCATAGTAGCTGCTCGGCATGTTCTTCCAGTAGTTGGGGTGTGGGTTGTCAGCATTGTTGTAGTTGAGCTTTGTGCTCTTATACATGCTGTATTTTCCCATGAGCGACGTGGTAAGCTTTGTCTCGTCGTCAATCTTCCAGTCCCATGTCAGCAATGCTGTAGGGGCAAAGTCTGTCACGATGCGCGAGTTGCGCTTCTTGCCGTTCTGATATCCCCAGTAAGGGTTATAGTAGCGGTCGTTTGCCAGCCAGTACATCTCGTCAGTACCTGCACCCTGTGATGCACGCTCCGTGGGGTTGCCCCATGTTACTAACGAGAGCGAATGTGCGCCGTCGCCGAACACCTTCTGCACGCCGAGGAAGTAAGAGAGCGAGTTGTAGAATGTTCCCTCAACATATCCCTCGTTGGCCCAGCGGTAAGTCACGTTGCCAGAGAAGGCCCATCCCTTGCTGTTGAGTCCTGAGTTGAATGTGTACATTCCGCGCAGGGTGTAGTTGCGGTTTGCGCCGCTCAGCGTCAGCCTGTGGCCTGTGGGCATGGCAGCCGGGCGGAAGTTATAGTTGTTTGCACCGCCCATTGACGGCATGGCAAAGTTGTTGCTCTCAAAGGGCAATGAGAATTCCATATTGCGTGTCTGCTGGTTGAGTCCGCCTACGACCGAATAGCGGAACTGTCCAGACTCGATGTCGTTCATCGGTACGCCGTTAATGTAGATGTCGTTGAATTTCTGGTCGAATGCACGGTAGCGGAAACGCATAGGTGAGAACAGATATCCAACCTCGCTTGCATAGATGTTTGAGTTAGAGTTCACTATGGTTACGTTTTGTGACATGTCATCGTCTTCGCCCAATTGTGCCTCCGTGAATGTGAATGCCGACTCACTCAAGACGGCACCCCTTTGCCCTATGGAATCGCTTTGCGCATGCAGCAAAGGCGTATAGCATAAAGCAATCACTGCTAATTTCAGCTTTTTTTGCATAATAATGGTTTTAGGTAATAAACTTTTGGCAAAGATAATTTTTTTTAGATAAACATCAAAAATAAAACAAAAAATAATCTTTTTGCTTGCTTCTTTTTGTGTTAAATTTAATCAGAGTGTAATATCTCCACGTTCATTGGCCTTGAATAGCCCGTTTTTACTAGCTTTATGCAACTTTAACGAGCGGTGTTCTTGCAGTTTGCTTTTTTGTTCTATTTTTCGCATGCCACGGTTTTTATGCAGTTTTAGCCTGCGTTTTTTCCAATGGTGTTTTGTATTCTTTCGTGCAGTTTTTTGTCCGTGTATTATAGTTGGCAAAATGCCGTTTTGCAAAAGGTGGTCTTTTGGCTTCCGAAAGACCACCTTTTACATTGCAATATGCCACCTTTTGCAGCCTAAAAGGATACCTTTTATAATGCTGTTTGTAACTTATTGTATGTCAGTGTGTTATCTCTTTGTGTGTGAGCGCCGTGCGCACGGCTGTCTTTGTCCGGCTTTTGGCTTGTGCGTATGTGCAGTTCGGCCAGCGTGTTCCATGCAGATTTTGAGTTGTGTTGAGGCTTGCCGTGATTTTGCCGGGTGCGTCAGTCTTGGGCCGATGCGTTGTTTTGGGCCGATGCGGGCTTTAAGTTGCAATATGGGCACATGCTGGCGTGCTGTGATGTATCCTTCAGGTTTCTCCCGGTTGGCGCTGATGTGGGTTTTGGGCGCAGTGTGTCATTATTGTTACTTGTTTTCTACAAATTTGTTTCAAAATCCGGATAATCAAAAAATAAAGTATCTAATTTTTTGAATTATCTTTAAGTTGCATTATCTTTGCAAAAATAACCACCACCTCCGAAAAGCCATGCTTTCAGCATTGTCATGGGGGATAAATCAGAAAATTGTATTGAAGAAACAATGATTTTTATATTATGAAAAAGTTTAATCTGTTAATTGTTTTGTCTCTCTGGCTTGTTGCCGTGAGCAGTTTTGCACAGAAAAAATACTCAGTGTATGCCGTAGGTTTCTACAATCAGGAAAACCTTTTCGACACATGTCATGATGAAGGCAAGAAAGACTATGAGTATCTGCCCACAGGTTCGTCGCGCTGGAACGGTCTTAAGTATTCGCATAAGTTGCGCAATATGGCCAAGGTGCTGGCCGATATGGGCACCGACGTGCTGCCTGACGTGGGATGTGCTGTGATAGGACTGTCTGAGGTTGAAAACGCCAATGTGCTCAACGACCTTACGGCGCAGGAGCCTCTTCGCGCGCGTGGATATAAATATGTACATATTGAAGGACCCGACAGCCGCGGTATCGACTGTGCGCTGCTCTACAATCCGTCTATGTTCACAGTCAATAAGTCTACGCTGCTGCCATACATTCCCGACGAGACCATGCCTGCCAACTTCCGCACGCGCGGATTCCTCACCGTTACCGGCGAGCTTGCAGGCGAGCCTGTTACGGTCATCGTGTGCCACTGGCCGAGCCGTTTCTCAGGATCTTCATATCGTGAGAGGGCTGCACAGCTCGTCAAGAACATCAAGGATTCGCTCGTCAGCGAGAATCCGGCAATGAAGGTGCTCGTTATGGGCGACATGAACGACGACCCGACAAACAAGAGCATGAAAGACATATTGGGAGCAAAGGCCGAAGTGAAGGACGTAAAGGACGGCGACATGTATAATCCGTGGTATAACATCCTGACCAAGCAGGGCGTGGGCACGCTCTCATATCAGGGCTCATGGAATCTTTTCGACCAGATAGTGCTTACGCCAAACATGCTTAACCGCGACGGCAAGAAAGACTTCTCGACACTGAAGTTCTGGAAGAATCAGATATTCCGCCGTGACTATCTCTTCAACAATGAAGGAAAATACAAGGGCACGCCTAAGCGTACACACGGAGGAGGCATCTGGCTCGACGGATACAGCGACCACCTGCCTGTTGTTGTTTACTTGGTAAAAGAGCAGAAATGAGCGTAACAGAAGAACATCCGCTAAGGCCTTTTCTGCCTGAAAACACACGGTTGCTGATGCTCGGCAGTTTTCCGCCGGCACGCAACCGTTGGTGTATGGATTTCTTTTATCCCAACTTCATCAATGACATGTGGCGCATATTCGGCCATATATTCTTCGGCGACAAATTGCATTTTGTAGACAGTGAGGCGAAGACTTTCCGACGTGAGGACATCATCAGTTTCCTTAACGAAAAGGGCATAGGTCTCTACGACACGGCGTGCAAGGTGTGCCGCACAAAGAATACGGCATCAGACAAAGACCTTGAGATTGTTGAAGCCACCGACCTCGGCTCGCTGCTGGCCTCCATACCAACATGTCGCGCCGTGATAACCACGGGACAGAAGGCCACAGACACATTTGCCTCTTACTTCGGAATAAAGCAGCCGAAGGTGGGCGAGGGCGTCGGCTTTTCTGCCTTAGGCCGCAGTCTGACGCTATACCGCATGCCGAGTAGTTCGCGCGCATATCCGATGAAGATTGAGCGTAAGGCCGAATATTATGAAAAAGCCTTCAGGCAACTTGGCCTTATTTAAGCAATAAAGTTATTAACCATAAATCCGCAGGGCATATCTACCTTATTAAATATAAGACAACTGCCTGCGACTAAAAACATATAGAGTATGACCATTATTGGAATAGCCGGTGGAACAGGTTCGGGCAAGACCACCGTTGTGAGAAAGATAGCCGAGGCGCTGCCGCCGCATCATGTGGTTGTGGTTCCGCTCGACTCATATTATAACGACACGTCGCACATGACCGAGGAGGAGCGTCATGCCATAAACTTTGACCATCCGGACGCTTTCGACTGGAAACTGCTTATCAAGCAGGTAAACGAACTGAGAAACGGACAGGCCGTTGAGCAGCCTACATATTCGTATATCAAGTGTAACCGACTGAAAGAGACGCTGCACGTTGAGCCGAAACCGGTGATAATCATTGAAGGTATCATGACTCTGCTCAACAAGAAACTGCGCGACATGATGGACCTGAAGATATTTGTTGACACCGACTCGGATGAGCGTCTGATACGCAACATACAGCGCGACGTACTCGAACGCGGGCGCACCGTAGACATGGTTATCAGCCGTTATCTCGAAGTTCTTAAGCCCATGCACGAACAGTTTATCGAGCCTACAAAGAAGTATGCCGACCTCATAATTCCGCAGGGTGGAGAGAATCATAAGGGAATAAACATCCTTTGTAAATACATAGAAAGTCTTGTAAACGTTTAATGCCTCTTCATTGTAGCGTTGACGGCATTAGACATCATTCTTATAACAAAACAATAAAGGCTGCCCGACATTGTCACGGCAGCCTTTATTGTTATTAGTCTTTGTCCTTTATTGTCAGATTTGTCTCGATGCGCTTGCGCTCACGGTGAATCTTAAATGCGTTGACACATTCTGTTGCGCCGTACAGCAGCAGGCACCATCCTATGATAAGCAGCGGCAGCGATGCCGTTTCCATTGGCTTAATCAGCACAAGCAGGCCAGTGAGGAATATCACCGATGGGCATATCCAGAACCACAGTGGCACGCGGAACATCCTTTTGGCATTGACCAGAACCATAAACTGGTTTATGGCTCCGAGGATGATTATGGCTCCGAGAAAGTACATCAGCGACTTGACAAACAGACCGGGCACTATGGTCAGTATCAGACCGAGCAGCACGCTGCCTATTCCTACAATAGGGAATGTAGGCTTGCCCGTTACAATAAGTCGTCCCTGAGCGTCGTAAATTTCAGTGTCTGATGCGTGCGTCCTGGCGTTCAGATATACCGCACACGATATTGCACCCGACACGAGGAACAGCAGTCCGATGGCAATGGTTATGCCTTTCACGGTGTTGTCGGGGTTGTTTATCAGCAGTATGCCGATAATTATTGCGCATATAGCGCGAAAAACAGAACTTTGCAATACTTTCATGTCTGTAGATTTTATTTAGATTTTCTTTTATATATAGTCCTTAAGGATTATTATTGTCATGCAGCCATTATGCCGTTTTATTCTTCCTGCCGGCCATGCGGCATTCTGGCTGTAAGTTCTTTGCTCTTTCTTACAAAGATAGTGCGTTTTGTCTTTGTTTACAATAAGTTTAACTTATTTTATACAAAGAATGATAACAAAGTGATGCTGGCCGTGTCCGGCTTGATTTTATCCCGCTGCCGGCACTGTATATGGGTGCTGTTAATATGCATGCAAAGGCTTTCGTGTCCTGCCGTCAGCTAAAAAACAGATAACATCAGGCTTAAGCTGACTTTTATTTTGTTTTGTTCTCGTTATGTATTACCTTTGCATTGATTTGAAAACTAAAGAAATATGACAACGCTTTATCTTGTAAGGCACGGCGAGACTGTGGACAACGCAAACCACATCATGCAGGGACAGACACAGGGCGAGCTTAACGAAAAAGGACGTGAGCAGGCCCGCGAACTGGCTGTGCAGATGTCATCCGAGCATATAGATGTCTTTGTGGCGAGCGATTTGTGGCGTGCTGTTGAGACATGTAGAATATTAGCAGAGCCTTACGGGGCTGAAGTTATTACCACGGAACTGCTCAGAGAGCGCGACTGGGGCAGTTTTACCGGGCGTTACATACCTGACTTGAAGGATGTTGAATGGCCCGATGACATAGAGACAATTGACGCTTTGAAATCAAGGGCAAGGCGCTTTATTGATTTTATACGTGAGAATTTTCCTGAAAAGAGAGTGCTTGCCGTTGGGCATGGCATTATAAACAAGGCCATTCAGGCTGTGTTTTATGACAAGGAAATGAAGGATATTGCGCCTATGCGCAATACGGAGGTAAGGCAGCTGATGCTTTAGTCTTGGCAGGATATAAGTCTGCCGGGCGCTTATGGCAGTCCATCTGATTGTTGCCTGTTGCCGTCAGATGTTCTCCGTAGGTGCAGTATTGTCCGTATTATGCGATTGCATAAGGCGCTGATTACGGCAAAATACATAGGACCGACGAGGATTTCTCCTGTCGGTCCTGGTGTTTTTGGACTGTTGAAGACCATGTATCTTGCTGTTTAAGAAGTAGTCTTTATTGTAGGAATTGCAGATTTCAGTCCTCAACAGTCACTTATTTTGTTATCAGTTTTAATGTTTCTTCCTCTTGTCGGCAGCATTACTCTTTGTTAACGTCCCTGTTTGTCGTTTATGTTTGCGGCAAATTGTTCTCTTGTGTCAATGATGCCGGGCTCATGCTGTTATGATATTGTCTGTTTGCATGGCTTTGCTTTTATCTTCGTCCGCCAAAGTGTCTGCCGCTGTTTCCGCCAGATGAGCTTTTTCGGCTGCTGCTTCCGCTGCTCTTAAATGAGCGTGTGGGAGTGCTTCTGTTACCGCTGAAGCTCTTGGTTGACCTCTGTGGACTGAAAGTATTATTGGGAGTCTTAATCTGGCGGCTGACGCCTTGCCTCCTGTTCCCGTTGAAGTTTATGCTTCCGTTGCCGTTTGGTCTCGGCCTTGCTGTTGTCCGCGTACTGCTTTCACGGTTGTTCCTTCTGAAACTTTTTTGTCCCTTCAGGTTGCTTCCGTTGATGTTCCCTTTTACATTCTGAATGGTTTTTATGTTTTCAGGTCTGCGGTTGAAGTTGCGGCCCCATCCGTTTTCTCTTGGCCGCCTGTTGTCTCTGTCTCTTCCGGAGAAAGCACCTTTATGGCCTCTTCCGTAGTCGCCGCGGTCAAATCTGTCTCTCATGCCGTGGCCTCTGTTTATACTTCCGTGGTTAAACGTGCGCCCTTTATACCAGCTGCATCCTCCGTTATGGTGCCAGCTGTGGCCTCCGCGATATGATATGTATACAGTCGGACGGCTAAAGTAGAAGTAGTCGCGTCGTGGATAGCGGGCGTAAATTGCAAAGTGCCATACTCCGGAGGTCCAGTAAAGCGGGCGGTAGAAGTATGTTGCGGCGCAGAATGCCCTGTATTGCCAGTCGAGCAGAATGTAGCTGAAGTCGAGGTTGCGTTGTGTCCAGTATGTGCCGTACAGGTCATCGTATGTGTTGATGCTCATCAGATAGTCGAGATTCACCTCGTATGCTGCATCATATTGCTCCTCGTTCAGGTTCAGCTCATAGGCCATTTTGTCCGTCAGAAACAGTGCCTGTTCGCGTGCCTGACTATAACTCATCGCCTTTGTTGCGGTGGTGAGTGTCAGCAGGGTTGTCAGTATTATTATAAACTTGTTCATGTCAAAGCCTTTCTGTTTTCTTTTTAACCGTATGCAAAGAAAGCTATAATTATTCATATGTAAAAAGGTTTTTCCCTAACTTCAAGGGGGAAAATCCCTATTTTGTGTTTATTCTGCATGCAGATGCTGTATTTTTACGTTATATTCAGTGCTGTTTTATATCTGATTGTGTGTCGTAAATCCTTTATTTAAAGGCTGATATAAGTCTTTTGAATGGTAAATGTAATATTTTTTAATAAATGGCGTTATATATTAAAATTTGTTTTTGATGAAATCATTATTACTCGCTTTATTATTATTGTCATCTGCCGGTCAGGCTTTTTCACAAGGATGGGAAGAAGACAAGCCTGAGAAACTGCGTCTCGACAAGGGACTTAAATATAATGTGGAGATGCAGGCTGACTTCTCTTCTGGAAGTACGCCGCTTTGGCTCAATGCCAACAGATACGGACTTAGCTCGCTCGACGAAACGAACGGATATGTCAGGGCTGGCCTGTCCAGGCCTTTGCGCACTGATTCGGCCAGACGGTGGGGAGTAGGCTATGGTGTAGATCTTGCCGTGCCTTATAATTATACAAGCAATTTCGTTGTCCAGCAGGCTTTCGTTGAGGCACGCTGGCTTCATGGAGTGCTTACCGTCGGAAGCAAACAGTATCCAATGGAGCTGAAGGACGACCGCCTGAGCAGCGGTTCGCAGACGTTCGGCATTAACGCAAGACCTGTGCCACAGGTGCGTCTGGCTCTGCCTGATTATTGGACTCTGCCTTTTGCCAACGGCTGGCTGCACTTAAAGGGACACATTGCCTACGGAATGATGACTGATGACGGATGGCAGCATGACTTTACAGGAAAGAAGAGCAAATATGCCGATAATGTGCTGTATCACAGTAAGGCAGGATATTTGAAGTTTGGAAATGAGAATTTCTTTTGTCCTTTCTCGTTCGAACTTGGACTTGAGATGGCTTCAACTTTCGGCGGAACGTCGTATCTTCCTGACGGAAATGGAGGCATGACAGCCATAAAGGGCGACACCGGTTTCAGTGCATTCTGGAATGCTTTTATTCCTGGCGGGGCTGATGTTGGCGAGACTACTTATCAGAACGCTGAAGGCAATCAGGTAGGAAGCTGGCTCGTGCGCCTTAACTGGGAAGAAGACCTGTGGCGTTTCAGCATCTATGCCGACAAATATTTTGAAGATCATTCAGCCATGTTCCTGGTTGACTATGACGGATATGGCGAGGGAAGCGAGTGGCAGGAAAAGAAGAAAAGCCGCTATCTTCTGTATGACTTTAAAGACATTATGCTTGGTGCAGAGTTCAGAATGAACTATGACAGATGGGTGAACGGCGTGGTGTTTGAGTATATTTATTCGAAATATCAGAGCGGTCCTATTTATCACGACCATACAAGTACGATACCCGACCATATTGGCGGCAAGGATAATTTCTATAATCACGGAATATATACAGGCTGGCAGCATTGGGGACAGGTGATGGGCAATCCGCTCTACCGTTCGCCGCTGTATAATTCTGACGGCACGATATGTGTGAAGGACAACCGCTTCATGGCTTTCCATCTCGGTATAGACGGATGTCCTATTGAGCGCTTTACATATAGATTGCTGGCTTCGTGGCAGGAAGGCTTGGGTACTTATGACGATCCGTATGGCAAGAGCCGCCACAATTTCAGCTTTATGCTTGAGGGACAATACGCCTTCGGCGGCAAACTGCTGAAGGGATGGAGCGTTAAGGGTGCCTATGGCATGGATCTTGGCAGCATACTTGGCAACAATTACGGATTTCAGTTGACGGTGGCAAAGACCGGACTTCTTAATTTATAATTACGTATATGAAGATGAAACATTGTTACATAAATATTTTTATAGCTTTTGTTGTTTCCATGATGTTTGGGGCGTGTGAGATACGGACGCTGGACAATGGCGACCTTGACGGTATGTGGCATTTGACGCGAGTAGACACGCTGGCCACGTCGACCACAGCAGATCTTGGCAATGAGCGAATCTACTGGTCGTTTCAGGCCAGGCTGTTGCAGCTCGACGATAAGTCGGGGATGCATCAGAGCCTGTTGATGAGGTTTGAACATAATGGTGCCACCCTGCGTCTTTACGATCCTTATATTTATGATCGTGAAAATGGTGACAAGCCCCTTGAGGACATTACGCTGCTTAATCCTTTTGGAATTGTGGCGCCTGACGAGACGTATACCATAGAAAGTCTTAGTGGAAACAAGATGATATTGTTGTCGGGTACTTATCGTATGTATTTCAAAAAATTGTAGTCAGGGTATAAACTTGTACTCCGTAAGATACAAGTGTAAATATTTATCTGTGGTTTTGGGCCACCCTATTTGAGGGTTTGTGGGATATATACAATTGGCGCCACGCTTTTGGGTGATGTAAATTATAATTATTTGATATCTGTGGCATGAGCCGAGTGCCGTGATTTTGATGTTTCTTGATTTAGTATTTTGAACATTAAAATGGCATTTTCAGGTGGCTCATGCCACATTTTTATTTTTATGCAGTAATGGCTGCAGCGACATGTTTATCTTATCTTTATTTTCCGTAGCTTGTAAAAGATTGTTTCCTGCATTTTAAAAGGTGATGTTATACAAACAAAAAAGCGTCCATTCGCATTGCAAATGGACGCTTTTAATAATCTTGATGATATTTGTTTAACTTTTAACTCTCTCAGAAACAACTTTTATATCGCCTACGTGCGAATGCTTTCTCATTATTATATAGTTGAGCGCAAGGTTCACGCCGATGTATATTAACACGTCTATGATAAACACAACAGTGTTGCTCATTGCCATAAGCATGAAATGGTTGGCTGCAACATAAAATACAGCCAATAGCAATATTGCTACAAGAGCTTTGTGCTGAGTGCATCCGGCACTCATAAACTTATGGTGAATGTGTGTCTTGTCGGCAGAAAAAGGTGACCTCTTGTGGTAAATCCTCATCATGAAAACCCTGACAACATCAAACATGGGTACCAGAAGAAGGGTGAAGGCTATGATGAAGTCGAACTTATGGTGAGACATCACAGCCGTATTGTTCATAGAATATTTTATACAGAGAAAACCGAGCAGGTAACCCAGCGTAAGGCTTCCTGAGTCGCCCATGAATATCTTTCGGTTGTTCTCAGCCGATCCGAACAGATTGAAATACATAAATGCCACAAGCACACCTATCAGGCCTGCAATCAGTATAGAATAGCTCCATACGTTCTGAACGATGAACATATAGAGAAAACCAGACAGGGCTATTATTGACAAACTGGCCGCAAGGCCGTCTATTCCGTCAATAAGGTTGATGGCATTGTCGATAAACACAATAGTAAGCACCGTCAGAGGAAAACCTATATAATAAGGAATCTCATGAATACCGAAAAAGCCGTACATATTGTTGATATACAGTCCTGACAAAGGCAGGGCACAGGCTGCGATAATCTGCACGATAAACTTGATGAGCGGCGACAGCCCCAAAATGTCATCAACTATGCCCATTACATATATCATCAGCATGCTCAGCAGGAAATAAATGCTCCACAGGTTGATTGTTACCTGCTTGTCGGTAGTGTTGATTACATACAACGCTGCGGCAAACGACAGCAGCATGCTGGGCATGAAGGATATTCCTCCAAGCCGCGGAATGGCGTTGTGATGTATTTTTCGTGCGTCGGGTATGTCATAAAGCTTACGCGACTTGCAGAAGTTAAGTATCAGCGGGATAAACAAAAAACCGCATATGGCACTGATGATGAATACCCCGATAATGCATAATATGTAGATGTTCATAAGATTTCGTTAGTGCGATTACTTCTTATAAAACCCTAATAATCTTAAAATATTGCATGACTGGATGAATTTATTTTAAATTTATATGACATTTATGCTGTCCCAACTGATGAAAACATTATTTTATCAGTTGATATAATATTTCCATTCTTCCTCTATCAGTAATACTTAATGCTCATAATTTACTTTTTGCATACCTCATTATATGCAATATGGTATAAAATTAATACAGAATGTTTTGTTTATGCAAAAATATAATTAGTTTTGCACAAATTACAGATGTATACAAGTTTACTTAATTAGATTTATGAGTAAAATCATTTTTACGATTTTGAGTTTGTTTGCATTTATGGTTGCAAATGCACAGGTGTGGGACGGTACTGCAAAGGCTTGGACAAAAGGAAGCGGAACCGAAGCAGACCCGTATCTCATTGAGACAGGAGAAAATCTGGCTTATATGGCAGAGACTGTTACTGACGGAGAAACTTATGAGGGTGTGTTCTTTAAACTTGTAAATAGTCTTGACATGGGAGGTGGACTGCACAAGTTTTCGCCTATAGGCTTTTTTAACGAGTATGCTGATCTGGAAAATCCGGGTCAGATGATTGACGAGTCAAAATATTTTTTAGGCGTTTTTGACGGCAACGGTAAAACCGTGGACAACGTGCACATATATTTTATAGACGCCCAAAACAGCGTAGGCGGCACAGGACTCTTTGCTTGTATATCAAAAAATGCCGTAGTGAAGAATCTTACAATAGGCAAAAATTCGGTTGTTGAAGGCACCGACGGCTCTGGCGCTGTTGTTGGAGCAATGACCGGCGGCAGGATTGAGAACTGCGTAAACAAGGCATCTATAGCAATAACCCAGGGCCTGGGGCAGGGTGGCATCGTCGGCACAATGTATGGCGGCACGGTGTCTGGCTGCATCAATGACGCTGATATTGCGGGCAGTACAGACCTAGGCGGCATTGCAGGATATGTAGACCGTGGAGGAGTAATCGAAAATTGTTATAACAGGGGCAATATAGTCTTTACCGGATTTTTTGCAGGCGGACTTGTCGGCTTCCTGGTAGACGGTACATTGAGAAACTGCTATAACTGTGGAGAGATATTAAGCGATTTTACTGGCAATGCTGTTGTAGGCACTACAGAAGACGGTGCTGTAATAGAAAATTGCTATTATCTTGAAACAGAAGAAGGAGCCGCTGATGATAATAGTGCTGTTGTCAAGAAGACGGCAGACGAGATGAAGAGCGATAATTTCCTGTATGCGCTTGACAACGGGCAAAATGCATGGAAGAAAGACGCAAACGGCATCAATAATGGATTTCCGCTACTAAGCTGGCAAGATGAAAGTACTGTATCTGTTGGCTCAGTCTTGCAGGAAGACAAAATTGGGCTTGTTGTGTCAGGCCATAATGTCTCAGCTTCTGTAGACGGCGCCTGCAGAATTGTGGTAACAGATCTTAGCGGAAAAACAATAGCAGACAAAATTATTGACGGAGGCTCATTGTATGTTCCGGTTAAAGGCCTTTATGTAGTAACGGTCTATACGAAAGGAAAAAGCGAGAGCTGCAAGATTATCATAAAGTAGCAGACTACATTGTGAACGCATAAATCCACAAACTGAGATATAATAGATGTCGGCGGACAGAACTTTAGATATGCCGTAAATGAGCGGAAGATGCATCTGGCAAAAAGGAGAATGTTTATTTTGTCCCGTGTTTGTTTGGGGCATACATATTCTGCCGGCATGAGAAAGATATTTAAGTTAGCATTATAATTTGAAGATGTTCACGGAGCAGCATTCTCCGCTATAAAACATCTTAATGATTCATGGACGGTTTATAATATTTTTTACTGTCCGTTCTTGGCGATTAAAAGCATATTTCTCTTTGTTGAAGGAGAGGTATGCTTTTAATTATATAATAAGATGTTTAATTACCTTTCGGTCCGATTTCCTTTGTTTATTATATAAGTCTGTCATCATGCCATAAAAATAGTGATGGCTGTGATCTTTACACGATGAAGTGTTATAACTTTATGCGCAGGTCAAACTACAACCAAAGATGAACTTTAATAAAGGCGGTGACAACCTGATTTGGATTTAAAAAAGATTTGGAAATAAATATAGTTTTAACACGGAGAACAGTCAACTAAATCCTGTACACTGCAATATACTGCAAACAAAATTAGATACACTGTAAAATATCAAAAATAAACTATTGAGTTTTACATAAAAACTCGGCCATTTACGGTTAAAAAGTGGCCGAGTTACGATGCATAAACCGGCCATTAACAGTTTGAATGTAAATGGATGTTAGTTGCTTAAAGAATTGTTGTGTAATTATACGTAAACACTCTATTTGTAATCTTTAGTGATAGAAATGGTTACAGTTTTTTATGCTATATTTCTGCTGTTGGTTTAAATTGTGAAAAATAGTTCTCAAACAGATGCTTTTATCCGGATAGATAGTCTGGCTGATTTGTTATATTGAATATTCCTTTATATGGATATATGCATGTTGAATAACCTCATCTTGTTCATGGTCTTAATGGGCTTAAAACTACGTGAAAGTTTTATAATTGGTCGTCTGCCATGTTATTTCGAGCCTATAAAATTCTTATATTTGCATGAATTCCTTTTGAGGTTAAATATTGGATGTATGTTTCTTGTCAGACTTTTTGGCTGTCTCGTGTTATTGTTGATATGCATTGATGGCAGTGCACAAATAACAGGTGTGGTCTTCGATATGGAGACCAAACGTCAGATAGCCGGTGTAAGAGTGTATATCAATCCGAAAGGAACCGTGATTACCGATTCGAGAGGACGTTTTGTAATCAGTCAGCCGTGTAACGGCGTTACTTTTTCACATGTAAGTTATGAAAGCAGAGCATACAGCCGAAAGGAACTTTGTGACACAATATGGCTTATGCCCAAACTCAACAGGCTCGATGAGGTTGTCATTACGGCAAAGGCACCTATAGTGTGCATCAAAAAGGGTGAGGTGTCTAAATATGCAAAACAGTTTAAGGCCCCGTCGGGCTTGTTCTCGTTTGATATGTTCAAGCTCTTTGATTTTAAGGGGCATAAGCACGAAAAGAGACGCAAGCGTCTTGAAAAGATACTGGAGGATTATTGATCGTGTAAATAAAAAGGGACAAAGTCGTTTTGAGCTTTGTCCCTTTCATTTATTATAACGTAAACTATATTATTTACTTATTGATGAATTTTTTGCCGTTCTGGATAAGGATGCCTTTTGTTTCTTTGCTTACACGCTGACCGGCAAGGTTGTATACAGGAGCGTTGGCGTCAACGTTGTCTTTTGTTATGTCGTAGATGCCAGTAGATCCGCCTGTTGAGAAGATGAAGCCGTAGAAGCTCATCTTAGAACCTTTCATGTAGAGATAGTAAGTGCTGTTTGCCTTAACGTCGAAGTTTACATATCCGTAGAATTTCTCTGCGAGAGTGTTGTCCTCTGCAAGTTCAACGGTTTCGCCGTCTTTGTTAACCAGAGTGAAGTCTGTTCCAGGTGTCATATATGCGCCGTCGCATACTGCACGGAACTCTTTACCGTTACCGATAACGGCACCAACTTTCAGTGAGCCGTCTACTGCAGGCTTGAATTCATAGTATGTTCCAGAAACAGGAATTATACCATCTTCTCCGAAAGCAGCATTGCTGTTTCCTTGTGTGTAGGCAACAAATTCAGGAAGGTTAGTGTTGCTTTTGTTCTCCTTGAATCCGGTTCCGAGTGTGACGGTGATGTTCTCAACGTCTGTTATCACCATGTTGTCTTCAGGTGTTGAACCATCGTCAGGTACAGCGTAAGTTCCTTGCGCATTAGCACATACAGCCATCATAGCAGCTGCTACAAGAGTAAAAATTTTTTTCATAAGACTTAATTTTTTAGTTAATAATTTGATTTGTAAAAAGATATAATATTTTATTCTATTTCACGTAGCTTGTTGTTTCGCTGCAAAGATAATAATTTATTTTAATAAGATGCTTCTTAAGGGATAAAAATCGAAAATATTTTATCTTTTTGCATGTTTTGAGTTAATGGTTTTAATCAGCATTTTCACTAAAGATGAAGTTGTCGCCATATTTTTATCAATTTTTATCGTATATTTGTTTTTTATTCATATCTTTGCACGCAACAAACGAACTTTATATAAAGTATTGAAAAATAATTTACTAAAATATATTAACTAACCTAATTTAAATATGAGAAAATCGTTACAAAAAGTGACCCTCATGTGCCTTTTTGCGCTGTTTGCAATCGTAGCTAAGGCACAGAATGATGTTACTGCGTTGTGGGACTGGGAGCATAACAGTCCTTTAGGCATTTGTGCCAGTACGAATTTTGAAGGTAAGACTGGCGACCTGAAATCTAACGTTGATGGTGTTGTGCTGCATGTAGACGCCACAAACGGCAAATTAAACGCAGAGAAAAACAATTATGCACAGTTTAATCAGGGAACAATCCTGCAGGTTCCTGTAAAGTCTGTAAACGATGTTGTTACAGTGAAGTCTTATCCCGGTCAGTATAAGTTTACTGTGGGCGGAGTTGCTGCAACGTCAGATGTAACAACTTATAATGTTAAAAGTAAGGATCTGGAGAAAGGCTATGTTGAGGTAATAGCAACCGGAGGTTCTTATCTTTATAGTGTTCAGGTTAAATTCATCTCAAACATTCAGGAAAAGGAATTGTATTCTACTAATTTTTCTGAATGGGGAGATTATGAGACCGCTGCCAAAGAAGAAGAAACAGTTGTAAAGTGGAATACCAAGTACAGCCATGAGGAGATATCATTCTCAATCTTCAATACACAGATTGGCGCAAGCAACTATAATGTTGGTAAATTCCCTGATTGGACTGGCGGTATGCTGATGGCCGCAAAGAGCGACAATCCTTATATTATTACTTCAAAACTTGCGTCTGTAACAAAGGTTCACTTTATACATGGTGCCACAGGCGGAAACCGTGGCTGGAAACTTTGGGCTAAAGGTGACGGCGATGCCGACTGGGTTATCCTGTCGGAAAGTGTGGCTAATCCGGCTGCCGGCTGTGAAGTTACATGTGATGTCAACAGAACAAACTGTCAGCTGAAGTTTACTAATATCACAACCAATCAGAATGCATATCTTCTGCAGCTTGACATTTATGGTAATGTAGACATGTCGCTTACTCCGTCTCTCGGAACTTTCTCTTACAATAACGAGACATACCATGCAGCTGATATCTTCGAAGAGACATCTGCCGGCGTGCTGACTACAACTATCGAGGTGCCCAATGCAACTCCACTGCCTTCTTTGGAGAATCCTGTAACAGACATAACTTGCGACAATGGTGAGGTTGACGGTGACGTTACATACGAAACTGTCGGCGAAACATCTGTCGTTACAATAAAGGTGAAGGCCAACGAGGACGTTATGACATATAAGATTACTTTCGTTCACAAGCCTTACTTCACCCTTACCTATTATAATATAGACGGAAGTGTGCTGGAAAATTCACAGAAAGTGGAGAAAGATGCAAGCATCGCTACATTGAGAAATGATGAAGGTGTTACTGTTGCTGAAGGAAAGAAATTCCGCGGCTGGTTTGCTGAGGCAGATGGTGGACGTAAGTTTACTGTAGATGATGTCGTTACTTCTGACCTTAATCTTTATGCAGGTGTTACAGAAATAGAGACAGAAAGCACATCTGCACGCTATACATTCAATCTCACTGACGAATATTTCTATGATGAAGACCATGAGGCGTTTAACGCTGAGAAGGCCCAGTTCCACGATACTGCACACGGATGGACACTCGAGTCAAACGGCAAGATAGACCTGTTGGTCGGCGGTCATGCTTATATTATTGCAACACTGTGCCGTTACAGCAAGCAGGATGCTACACTCACTCTCTATGATGCAGAAGGCAATGAGGTTGCTACTGCTCCCGGATATGATTCAACAGACGGCAAGAGCGTTATGCTCGAATATAAAGGTCAGGCAGGAACTGTCACTCTTAAGTCAAGCAATGAAATTTATCTGCACAAACTCGTGATAGCAAATGTTGAAGATTCTCCTATTGAGATGAACGAGCAGGGCTATTATGTAGTTAAACCAAACGACGGCGGTAACTTCCTTACAACTCTTGAAATCGCAAACGCAGCTTCTTCTTCAGACAAACGTACCTATGTGTTCGTGCCGGACGGAACTTATGATCTCGGTAACGCCGTGCTTACACCTATATCAGGAAACAATATCTCTGTAATCGGTCAGAGCATGGATAACACAATAATCGTAAACGAGGCTGAGCAGGAAGGTATCGGAGTTTCTGCAACATTCCTCATTACAGGTGAAAATACTTATCTGCAGGATCTTACCCTGAAGAATGCTTACGACTACTACAAACCCGGATTTGCCGGCCGTGCCGTTGTTATCCAGGACAAGGGTAAGCACACTGTCTGCAAGAATGTACGCATGCTTTCTTATCAGGACACATATTATTCAAACAGCAACTCAAACTTCTATTTCGAGAATTCTGACATTCACGGAACGGTAGACTTTATCTGCGGTGAGGGTGATGTGTTCTTTAACAACTGTACACTTACTGTAGAACCCCGCAATGCCGACGGCTCAGGTGAATGTACGCTTACTGCTCCTTCTACAAATTCATCAGAGGGAAACAAGTTTGGTTATGTATTCAGCGGTTGTACAATTGACAGCAAGGCAGAGAAGTTTAACTACGGCCGTGCATGGAACAACACCCCGCGCTGTGCTTACATAAATACAACTCTGCTGCAGCCTGAGCGTCTTAATGAAAACAGATGGACTCTCGGTGGAATGAACGTGCCTGCAGATAAATTTGTAGAGTATAACACTATGGATCAGAGCGGAAAGGTTATTTCGCCAGCTTCACTTGTTTGTACATTTACAAAGGACAGCAAGAGCAATACTTATGAAACAATACTTACAGCTGAACAGGCTGAAGAATACTCACTCGAGACAATTTCTAAATCATGGAACTGGTATCCGGCAACATACACGGCTCAGAAGAGCATGGACGTGCTGAAGGCTGACGGAAACAAACTTACATGGAATGCTGTTGACGGAGCTTTGGCTTATGCAGTGTTCAGAAATGGTGAGTTCGTCGGAATGACAACATCAGCTTCTTATGACATCACAGAAGGAAATGCTTCTGAGTATTCTGTACGTGCTGCTAATGAGTGTGGAGGTTTCGGCCCGGGTTCAACAACAGCTACAGGTATATCTGATTCTGTTGTAGCCGGTGGTGATGTTGTCCGCACATCATATTACAATGTGCAGGGTGCCCGTGTTGGCAGCTCTTATAAAGGTATTGTTATTAAAGTAGAAACGTTGAAAGACGGTAAGCAGATAGCAACCAAAATTATTAGATAGTTATTAAGGGCTTTTAGACGTAATGGTGGATGCGCTTAAATGTGTATCCACCATTTTTATTTTAGAATGTTTGTATGCATTAGTCTCTGTCTGTCATTGTATTTTTATGCTGCATTTATTTTGTTCCTTTTGTCCGTCGCTTTTTATCTGTTGATTATTTGAGCATACGAAAAGTTAATACTTTCACATCCTTTTTACCTACATCCTAATTAACAATCTTTTGTTGTAGTTGTATTCATGAAGATTTATATATGTTAATAAAATTATGGGTTTTATATATTTAAATTTTTTATGTATAAAATAATGATTTTGTTTTGTGGAATGTATTTTTTTCGTATCTTTGCAGGCAAAACTATCAAACTTATAAAAACTAATATCAAAAAACAAGGTAATAACAATGTAAATGTTTGTTTGATGAGCCTTTATTATGCGATATAGAGTACGTAAGGGTCCGGCGCTTGGCTGTTTTGGACACGCCATAATTGCGCCCTTTATGGTGGTTTTGTCGTAAGATGAATTTATATTTTTTATTTTTAATTAAATTAATAACATTTATGTCTGGTAATTTGAAAACTTTTCGAATTGTGCTTTTAGTGCTTTTCACTTTTGTGGTGAGCGGTCTTTCTGCACAAACAGTTAAAGGTAATGTGAAGGACACCAACGGTGAGCCGATCATCGGTGTGACTGTCCAGGAGAAAGGTACCAAGAATGTCGCCGTGACAGATCTTGACGGAAATTTCTCTATTAAAACAACCGGCGACGGACAGTTGCAGTTTTCATACATCGGTATGAAGGCTAAGACTGTAAATGCTGCCGGAAAATCAAACATCAACGTCGTACTTGAAGATGAGGCAACAAATCTTGATGACGTTGTCGTTATCGGTTATGGTACGGTTAAGAAAAGAGACTTGACAGGTTCTGTTGCGTCAGTTAGTGCTGAAGACATCGCAAACATTCCTGTTTCAAGCGTAAGTGAGGCTATGACAGGTAAAATGGCCGGTGTTAACATCACAACAACAGAAGGTTCTCCTGACGCCGACATCAAGATTCGTGTGCGTGGTGGAGGTTCTTTGTCTCAGGACAACTCACCTCTTTATATAGTAGACGGCTTCCCTGTTGAGAGCATCAGCGACATCGCACCCAGTGAAATTCAGAGCATCGACGTATTGAAGGATGCTTCGTCTACTGCTATTTATGGTGCGCGTGGTGCAAACGGTGTAATCATCGTTACAACAAAGAGCGGAAAAGAAGGTAAGACTCAGGTTAACTTCAATGCATCTCTGGGATGGAAGAAGGTTACTAAGCTTATCAAGACAATGGATCCTTACAACTATGCATATTATCAGTATGAACTTGGTAATGATGCTTACGGAAACTATGATGACCTTGATATCTGGAAGTCAATCGAAGGACGTGACTATCAGGATGAACTTTTCGGACGTACTGGTTTGCAGAAACAATACAATGTTAATGTTAGCGGTGGTTCAAAAGAAATCAAGTATAACGTAGGTTTCTCTCACAACGATGAAAAGAGCATCATGCTCGGTTCTGGTTATGCGAAGAACAACGTTAACGCAAAAATCAATGCTACACTTAACGAATGGTTGACTCTTGACTTCAACGGCCGTATGGCTTTCACAAAGCTTAAAGGTCTTAATGGTGGTGCTGACACCAACGAAAGCAATGCAGCAAACTCTGCTGTAGCAAACTCTGTTAAGTGGAATCCTGTTGAAGCTTTGGTTTCTGTTGATGATGACAGCGAGAACAGTTCTAATACACGACGCAATCCGGTTGAGCGTATCAGCGATACATATAAGTATCAGGAGCGTTTCTCTCAGAACTATAATGTAGGTTTGAACTGGAAACCTTTCAAGAACATTACATTCCGTACTGAATTCGGTTACGGCTGGAAATATAATGATACAGACCAGGTTTGGGGTGCAAGAGCCGTTACAAACTCTAAATATGGATATAACGGACAGCCGCAGGCTATGTTTGTAAGACTGGAGAATAAGAACTGGCGCAATGCTAACACTGTTACTTACGATAACAAAAAATTGTTCGGTGGCCGTGATCATATTAACGTAATGATCGGTCAGGAGTGGAGCAGTTCACGTGATATTACACGTACAAATGTTTCTGTTGCATTCCCAGAGGAAATGACAATCGATGAGGTTCTTGCAAACACAGCAGCAGGTACAGCTCTTCCAAACGAAGGCGATATTGAGGCACAGGAAAACATCCTTTCATACTTCGGCCGTATTAATTATACAATGGCTGACAAATATCTTGCAACATTCACTCTCCGTGCTGACGGTTCAAGTAAGTTTGGCAAGAATAACCGTTGGGGCTGGTTCCCTTCACTTGCATTGGCATGGCGTATGTCAGAAGAGAACTTCATGAAGGGTGCATCTGACTGGCTCTCTAACTTGAAGCTTCGTCTGAGCTTTGGTACAGCAGGTAACAACCGTATTAATTCAGGATTGCTCGAGCCCTTATATTCAATGGCTTCTAATACATCAAAGGCTCCTGAGTTCAACGGCGTTACAGGTTCAATGCTTGAGCATGGTAAATATCTTTATAATCCTGACTTGAAATGGGAAACAACCATAACACGTAACTTGGGTATTGATTTCGGCTTCTGGAATAACAGAATCAGCGGTACTTTGGATTTCTACTGGAATACAACAAAGGATCTGCTTATGGAAACAGTAATTCCTTCAAGCACAGGATATGAAACTCAGTTCCAGAACTTTGGTAAGACATCAAACAAGGGTGTTGAACTTGCAATCAACGCTGTACTTGTTGACAAGAAGAACTTTGGATTGAACTTTAATTTCAATATTTCTTACAACCGCAACAAGATTGAAGAACTTAACAGCGGCAGCCCATGGCAGAGCTCAAGTTGGAGTGGTAAGACTCTTGAGCAGTATGAGGACTTCCGTGTTGTTGCCGGTGGTCGTCTGGGAGAACTTTGGGGATACAAGACAAATGGTTACTATACCGTTTATGATCCTGCCACAGGCACAGGTGACCTCGTGCTGAATGCAAATGGAACATGGTCTTTGCGTGAAGGACTGAAAGACAACAGCTATACTTACTTTGGCGGTCTCTATCCCGGCGTTCTTAAAGTGCAGGTTGACGAAAATGGTGATCCTATAAAGCAGCGTCTTGGCAATACTGTTGCTCCTACAACAGGTGGTTTCGGATTTGACGGTCGCATAGGTAACTTTGACTTCAACGTATTCTTCAACTATTCTCTTGGCAACAAGCTGGTTAACGGTACAAAACTTGCAAACTCTTTCTATGCAGGTTCAAGCAAGAACTACAACCTGGTTGCAGACTTTAATCTTGAGAACCGTTATACATGGATCGACCCTGAGACAGGTCTTAACTTAGGCCGTCCTTCAACAAACACAATTGCTGCTTATGGTAGCGCTGAGGCTGTTATGGCACGGCTGAACGAAATCAACCAGGGTAAGGTTATGTATAACCCTGCAGGTGTTTCAAAGATGTACCTTATTGATTATGCAGTTGAGGATGCTTCATTCTTGCGCGTACAGAATATTACAGTAGGATATACACTTCCTAAGAAGTGGGTTAAGGCTATGAATATTGAGAATATCAGACTCTATTTCACAGGTTATAACCTCTTCTGTATCACAGGATATGATGGCTATGATCCTGAAGTTGATACAAGCAGTAAGAAGACTCCTATGTGTCCTGGTATAGATTATGCGGCATATCCTAAGAGCCGTACATTTGTAGGAGGTATTAACGTAACATTCTAAATTTTAAGAATATAGAAATTATGAAAAAGATATTTTCAATGATGATTCTTTCTGCGGGAATTTTGGGACTTTCATCTTGTTCTGATTTCCTGGATCAGAATTCTCCTTCGGAAATGAATCAAACAACTGTGTATAACTCAACATATTACACAAGTTTGCGTGTGAATAAACTTTATGGTGGTATGGGCCAAGACCGTACTTATTCACAGGATTGGAGTATTACAACCAATATAAACAGTGATATCGAGCTTGTAGACGGACTCGGAAACGGTGCTTATGAAGCAGGTAACCGTGGTGCCGGAAACTATAATGTTTCTACAGGATGGAGCACTCTTACAGATGAGTGGACTGCAATGTATGGAATCATTGAGGATGCTAATGATATTATTGAAGGCATTCGCCAGAGCCCACTTTTTGTTGAAGGCAATGATTCATACCAGGAAATGGGCCGTTATCTCGGTGAAGCTTTGACTATCAGAGCTATGGTATATTTTGACATGTTGCGTTATTGGGGTGATATTCCTATGAAACTCGAAACATCTCAGCCTGATTTGAGCAATGCGTTCATGGCCAAGACTGACCGCGATGTTATTATGGACACATTGATGGTTGACCTTGAGGAAGCTACAAAACTTTTGCCTTGGGCTGGTGAGAACGGATATACCACAGAGCATGTAACAAAGGGCTATGCTCACGCCCTGTTGGCACAGATAGCCATGACACGTGCAGGTTATGCTATACGTGAGAAGGCTAAGGACGGATATGAGACAGCAAGTTATTCAGATCCTGTGTATCCGACACAGCGTCCTGGTGCAGAGGAGCGCAAGGCTCTTTATGAGAAGGCATTGAAGCATCTTACAGCCGTTATCGTATCTGGCAAGCACCAGTTGAATCCTTCGTTCGAAAATGAGTGGTATCTTATCAATCAGCAGACATTGGATTTGACATATCAGGAGAACTTGTTCGAGATACCTATGAAGTATAACGTTACAAGTGAGCTTGGTTATACAATTGGTGTGCGTATCACAAAGGATAATGCTACATTTGGTAATGGTAACTCTAGCGGTAAAGTTAAGTTGACAGCTCCTTTCTTCTATTCTTATAAGCAGAACGATACACGCCGTGACGTAACTGTTGCTCCTTATGAAATCACTACTACAAGCGGTAGCGACAATAGAGCTGAGCAGGCTGTTGAAAAGATGCTTAAGAATGCTCCATTTGGACTTTATGTAGGAAAATGGAATCCGAGATGGATGTCTGAAACATGGCTTTCTGACAACCAGAAGATTGACTCAAAGCACATGACTGGTATCAATCCTGTTAAGATGCGTTATTCTAATGTACTGCTTTTCTATGCAGAGTGTATGAACGAATTGGCTGGAGGTCCTGATGCAACATATCCTGATAATGCTGGCTTGACAGCCCGTCAGGCTTTGGCTCTCGTACACGAGCGTGCTTACGATGACGAGCATAAGGCTGAAGCTCAGGCTTATGTGGCTTCTCTGCCGTCAGATAAGGAAGGATTCTTCAACGATGGTATCGTACAGGAGAATGCATGGGAGTTTGCAGGTGAAGGCTTCCGCAAATATGATCTGATTCGTTGGAACCTGCTTGTTCAGAAGATTTATGAGTTTAAGCAGACATATCTGCGTCAGCTTGCTGATGGAACATATCCTGAAAAAGTGTTCTTCAACTATACAGATGACTCAAAGAGTCGTATCGATTTCTCTTCTGTGACATGGTATACACCTGTTGAGGAAGTTAATGAGGCAGATTATCAAGACAGCTGCGACTGGTTCGGAAAGGCTGATCTTGAATCAGGAACAGATACTCAGGTAAATACAAACCTTCCTTCTATATGTAGCGGACTTGTTGGCAATGATGTAAATTCGATGGATGCAGGTGTTGCAGTTAAGAATCGTTATTTGATGCCTATAAGTTTGACAACAATCTCTGACTCACAGGGATACTTAAGTAACTCATACGGTTATTAATTTACAGTAAATTAAAAAAGGATGAAAACTATTAATAAATTTTTCAGTTCAATACTGATAATGTTTTTAGGTCTCTCTGTGGTTTCTTGTACAGACGGAAACGACTGGGGCTTGGACAGTGCTTTTGACAGATTGTTTGGAGTTGGAGAGGACGACATTACTGTTGAAACAACTGCAACAACTGCAACAGTTACTTTCTCGGCAATGTCTGCCACAAAGGACTCTTTATATTTTGTTATCGAGGTCAGCAAAGACTCTTTGTATGACGAAATCGCAATGGGCGGTGAGCGTGCCAAAGTTTTTGGACTGAACAAGGAAATCAGAAAGTCTCCTGTTGTTCTGACAGGTCTTGACGGTGACTCTAAGTATTATATGCGAATAAAGACAATGTCTGATACAAAGGCAGAGTCTAAGTGGGTTTATTATAAAGAAGGTGAATCTTTTAAAACTCAGGCAGAGCAGATTTTTGACGAGGTGCTGGCTGATGACTATACAGATTCTGAGGTTACATTACGCTGGAATGCACCGGCTGATTCTGTAACAAACATCCTGGTTGTTCAGGGCACAGACACAACTGACTATGTGTTGACTGAAACAGATAAGGCAGAGCAAACTCATACGTTTACAGGTCTGACTCCTCTGACAACTTACACCTTTATAATATATAATGGTGAGGCTAAGCGTGGTACACAGACTGTTACAACTTCTGCTGCACCTCCTGCTGCAAGTTATACAGAGTATCTTGATGCTGACATTGAAAGATTCAACCAGGCTCTTATGGATGAAATCCTGGCAAAAGCTCAGGCTGCAACAGGTTCTGGTAATGTAAGCGTTACAATTGTATTCCCGGCAGACAAGACAATTGAGGTTATTGGTGATGATACTCAGAGCGATCCGGGTGCACTTACAGTTCCTGACGGAATGTCTGTTAACTTCTTTGGCCGTGGTGGTGGTGAAACACCTGTATTGCGTCTGCTGAAGAGCATTGACATCGCTGGTTCACATAACTTCATAACATTCCAGCATCTGAAGATTGTTGATGACGGTTCAGGCGCTAACTATCTGATTAACCAGAGCAAGGCTTGTACTGTAGACAAGATTGAATTCACTGACTGTGAAGTTTCTGGTATGAAGAATACTTTCTTCCGCCTGCAGGGCAGCGAGGCTAAGGTTATCAACAATCTGGTTATTGATAACTGCTTGATGCATGATCTTGGCTCAGGATATTCATTCATACATGTTGATGACAATGGAAACCAGGCTGTATATGTTAACAACATTAAGATGACAAACAGCACTTTCTGGAATATCTGTGTTACGGGTAAGACCTTTATCTATAGTGAGAAAGTGAACATGAACTCAATCTACATGGAGTATTGTACTTTCTATAACAACAACGGTAGCGGTCAGTACTTTATCGATTTCAACGATAAGACCTATGGTCCTGAGACGTTCTCTGTATTTAACTGCGTATTCGGTAAGACTCCGGATGAGGCAACAAACAAGAACATCAGAGCAAAGATTGAACCTGAAGTTGTGAACTCATATTGCGCAAGCGACTTCTATAAGTCTAAGGGCTTCCCCAACATAACAATTCTTGATTACACATCAGATAAGTTGTTTGTTGATCCGGCAAATGCAGACTTCCACTTCATTTCAGGAACATTAGATAATTCAGGTGCTGGTGACCCAAGATGGTGGCCCGCAGCAGAATAATCATTCATAAAATCAAAGAGGGGCAGGGCTTTTCTGCTCCTCTTTGATTTTCGTTTATTAGCATAGTTGGGTATAATATTATAGATAAATTTATTTTACTCATCTCACGGGCTTTATCAGTTCGTTGTTTTAATAATAAAGAAACTATTTTTCGTTGTTTACATTTTATGTATAAAACAAGTTTTATTTTTAAGGTATTATCATTATTGTTGTGCTTGTCTTCTTTTCAGACAGCATACTCACAGGATAAGCCGATAGCCTTTCCAGGTGCTGAAGGTTTTGGACGTTATACCACAGGTGGACGAGGTGGTGCTGTATACCATGTAACCAATCTTAATGACAGCGGTACAGGATCATTTCGTTGGGCGTGCGAACGTAGTGGAATTAGGACCATCGTTTTTGATGTGTCTGGCACAATACATTTGAAGAGTGAACTCAAACTGCGTAACGGTAACGTGACGATTGCCGGACAGACAGCTCCTGGTGACGGTATATGCATTGCTGATCATCCCTTTGTAATAGCTACGGATAATGTTATTATGCGTTTTTTGCGTTTCCGACTTGGAAACAAATATGTAGATGACCATGAAGGCGATGGTCTTGGAGGTACTGACAACAAGAATATAATTGTCGACCATTGTTCTGTAAGCTGGAGCATAGATGAGTGCTTGTCTGTATACGGAAGCGAGAACACAACAGTTCAGTGGTGTATTGCTGCGCAGAGTCTTCGTGAGTCAGGCCATTCAAAGGGTGCTCATGGATATGGCGGTAACTGGGGTGGTTCTGGCGCAACTTATCACCACAATCTTCTTGCTCACCATGAGTCACGCGCTCCGCGCCTTGGCCCGCGCCCTGATACACAGACAGACGAGCGTATGGATATGCGCAACAATGTTATATACAACTGGGCCGGAAATGGATGTTACGGCGGTGAAGGCATGAATGTTAACATTGTGAACAATTATTATAAGCCAGGACCTGCTACAAATACAAGGAAGACTGATATGCAGAAGAGGATAGCAGGAATCGGCATCCGTACTTCTGAATACACAGATCACGATACAGACAAACCTAATGAATGGGATGTAATGTGGCACGTCTGGGGCGACTTTTATGTAGACGGAAATGTAAATCCTAAATATTCTGATGTTACTAATGACAACTGGACATACGGTATTTACAATCAGATAAGCAACAGCGGCAACGACAATACGTTCACGCAGGAGACCCGAGACACGATGCGCATGTCAGAACCATTGACGTTTGAGGCCGTAACAACACATTCGGCTGAGATGGCTTATGACAGGGTGCTTGCCTATGCAGGTGCGTCACTGCACAGAGACTGGGTTGACGAACTCGTTGTAAACGATACGCGTAATGGCGGTGCGTCATGCACAGGTACATCCAGTGCAACAAGCAAGTTGCCGGGCATTATTGACAGCCAGGACGACTTGAAGCAGGCTTTCCCTGATGCAGGAGATGATTGGAGCGCATGGCCTGAACTGAAATCTGAGGCAGCTCCGTTAGATACCGATGGCGACGGCATGCCTGATGCATGGGAAGACGCAAACGGACTTGACAAGAATAATGCCAGTGACGGAAAGACCATAGGAGCTGACGGATATTCAAATCTTGAGAGATACATGAACAGTATTGTTGCCGAGATAATGGAGGCTGGCAATGAAGGCGGAACGCTTCTTAGCGGCAATCAGATTTATGATGATGACAACGACCCGTCAGATGGTGAGACTGTTGTTTATGAACTTTCATCAGATACATATCTTAATTCTGATTCTGGAAATTCTGCTTTATGGATTTTCAACAATGGTTTCAGCATTTCTAATGATGGCGGTAAAGGCTATTCGAAAGGCGAGCAGGGCTGTGTCAAGTATTCAAGCGGAGTGCAGTTTACAGTGAACATTCCTTCAGGCAAGAAGGTTACAAAAGTAGGCATTTATGGATACGACAACTATGCTGACGGCGACAGCTATCTCGCAGAGCTTAACGGCATGGAATATTCAGAGACTGACTATGTGTTCCCGGCAAAAATAGGCACAACTCCGGTGTATAAGTCTTATGATATAGAACTTGTTTCACCTGCCGAAGGCACACTTACGTTTAAGGCAGCCGGCAAGCAGTGTGTATGGAAACTTTCTCTCACAACAACAACTCCAACCGGCATCTCTGAAATCAATACTGATGAAAAGAATGCAGGAAAGATATATAATCTGCAGGGTGTAGAAATGAAAGGTTCATTGCAGCCCGGAATATATATCCGTAACGGCAAGAAGTTTGTTGTTAAATAGAACGTTTAAACAGCAGATAAAATAATTATTAAGGCAGAAGTCATTATCACAATGGCTTCTGCCTTTTTGTTTTAAAAAGCGTTTGTAGGAAGTTCTTATTTTCTGTTTTGTCAGAATTATTCAGACTGATATTGGATTAGCAGACAATAATCCGCTTAATATAAAGCACCATTTTGGCTTGATTATGATGACTGACCTGAAGCCAGTTGATTAGGCTTGGTTCCCTGTTTTGGTTCATTTACATTTTGTTTTGTATATAAACAGATGAACCATGTAAAAAACATTTTGTGATATTTTTACTTTTCTTTGGTTTTAAGTATCTTTGCATATGTGATAAATCGTGACTTTATTTAAAGTCTTTTTGAGTTCTTGTAAACTGTTTAAAATCTATAATACCAAGAAAACGATGAAAAAGCGAAATCTATTTGTTGTAGCGGCTGTCTTTTGTTCTGTTGTTTCAGGTGCTCAGACTCTTCCTTACCAGAATCCTAATCTTTCCGCAAAGGAACGTGCTGCTGATTTATGTTCAAGGTTGACGCTTGAGGAGAAAGCCAAGCTGATGCTCGATCAGTCAGAAGCAATCCCCCGATTAGGCATACCCGGCTTTGCATGGTGGAGCGAAGCCCTTCATGGCGTCGGACGCAACGGCTATTGCACGGTGTTCCCTTCATGTATCGGAATGGCTGCGTCTTTCGACGATGTGTTGCTCGAGCGTATATATACGGCGGTGAGCGATGAGGCACGTGCAAAGAATACGGCACAGAGAAAGAAGGGCAGCGTGGGCCGTTATCAGGGCCTTTCGTTCTGGACTCCAAACGTAAACATTTTCCGTGATCCGAGATGGGGACGCGGGCAGGAAACTTATGGTGAGGACCCGTATATGAACGCGCGCATGGGACTTGCCGTGGTGCGTGGCCTGCAGGGACCGGCCGGACATAAGTATATGAAGCTTTATGCCTGCGCAAAGCATTTTGCCGTGCATAGCGGTCCTGAGAAGACGCGCCATCATTTTGACATCGAAAACCTGTCGCCACGTGATTTGTGGGAGACTTATTTGCCGGCCTTCAAGGCGCTTGTGCAGAAGGGAGGCGTAAAGGAGGTTATGTGTGCATATCAGCGTTTTGAGGGAGAGCCATGCTGTGGCAGCAACAGGCTGCTTAGGCAGATCCTTCGTGACGAATGGGGATTCAAGGGGCTTGTGGTGAGCGACTGCGGCGCCATCAGTGATTTCTGGACTCCTGGCTGCCATGAAGTCTCACCCGATGCTGCTTCTGCCTCGGCCAAAGCCGTTATAAGCGGCACCGACCTCGAATGCGGAAACAGCTATAAGGCTCTGCCTGATGCCGTAAAGGCCGGAGCCATAACGGAGCAACAGATAAATACAAGTGTAGAACGGCTGCTTGAGGCACGTTTTGAACTGGGCGACTTTGACCCCGACTCACTTGTTGAGTGGACCCGCATTCCTGAAAGTATTATAGCGAGCAAGACCCACAAGAAGCTGGCGCTCGACATGGCACGCGAGCAGATGGTGCTGCTGCATAACAAGAACAACACTCTGCCGTTGACAAAGGACGCTTCTGATATTGTAGTTATGGGACCTAATGCTGCCGATTCGACAATGATGTGGGGCATATATTACGGTCAGCCTACACACACCATCACGGTGCTTGAGGGAATGCGCAACAAGCTTGGCTCTGGCGTAAGATATGTCAAGGGATGCGACATAACGTCAATGACCGAGAGTGAGAGCATTTTTGGACGCATGACAGGACTTGACGGCAAGGCCGGAATGACAGCAAAGTTCTGGAATAACACCGATATGGACGGACAGCCTGTTTATGAAGGCAATTATTCGAACCATCCTCAGTTTGATACCGGAGGCAACACCGTATTTGCTCCGGGAGTGGAGCTGAAAGATTTTTCTGTCAGGTTCAACGGAAACTTTACGGCTGACAAGACAGAGACGCTGTGTGTGAGATATCTGAATGACGGACGCATACGCCTTATTGTCAACGGAGACACTTTGGTAAACAGAAATAATAAGAACGAGGTGAGGCTTAATGAGCGCCGTATTAAGGTTAAAGCCGGCGCCAACTATTCTGTGCAGCTCGACTATATCCAGTTTGGCAACGGTGCTTCGCTGAATTTTGACGTATCAAGAATGCAGACACTCACAGTTCCCGGTGTGCTCAAGTCTGTTGGTGATGCATCCACTGTTGTGTTCGTTGGCGGTATATCGCCCAATCTGGAGCGTGAGGAAGCTAAGGTTACGGAGCCGGGATTTGACAATGGCGACCGTACCAGCATTGAACTTCCCTTAGTTCAGCGCGAACTTATCAAGGCTCTTCATGATGCAGGCAAGAAGGTTGTGCTAGTCAATTGCAGCGGTAGTGCGGTTGCGCTTACACCAGAACTCGAGACATGTGATGCAATTCTGCAGGCATGGTATCCAGGTGAGCAGGGCGGTACGGCTGTGGCAGATGTTCTGTTTGGCGATTACAATCCCGGCGGCAAGCTTCCTGTTACATTCTATAAGAACGACAGTCAGCTGCCTCCGTTTGACGATTACAATATGTCAAACCGCACCTACCGCTATTTTAAGGGCGAACCGCTGTTCCCCTTTGGATACGGCTTAAGCTATACGACATTTGCTGTAGGCAAGCCGTCTTATGACGCCTCAACCGGTAAGATAAAGGTGAAGGTTGGCAACACCGGCCGTCGTGACGGAGTAGAAATCGTGCAGGCATATATGCGCAACACGGCAGATGCAGAAGGACCGCTGAAAACATTGCGCGGATTTGCGCGTGTTGAGCTGAAGGCAGGCGAGACGAAGACCGTAGAAATAGATTTTCCGCGTGAAGCTTTTGAGGGCTGGGATGCTCAGAGTAATGCCATGAGAGTGGTGCCGGGCAGGTATGACATCATGGTCGGAACATCGAGCGCTGACAAGGATCTGAAGCGTATAAGCGTGGATGTGAAGTGATAAAACAGAAAACTCGTTTGGCAACACGACATTTTCTCGAGTAAAAAGTCATGACATTTTAAAATCGCGAAATAGCGATTCAGATGGCTGTCATTGGCCTAAAAACATTCAAAATCTATGGCTTTTAGCAGCCTGAAAGGTGAGTTTTGATATGAAAACCATTGACTTTGGGCTATAAAACAAGCCTTTTGACACTGCAAAACATGTCATTTTATGTTATAAAAGCATACCTTTTACACGCTGAAAGGTATGCTTTTGCTTTTATTATACAGTGTGAATTAATATCTGGATGTTATAAGATGTTGATAACCAATGCTTTATCATATGTCTTGTAAAATGCAGGATTTTAAGGCTAGGGATATCTTTTATTTTCGCGATGGCCTTTCTGTGCACGTTAAAGGTTCGGATTTTAGAAAACTTTTACATCCCTTCATTTAGTTTTATGTGTCGTAACAAGCCGTCATTCATATAGACTTCTCAGTCTGTTTCATTCCGGTTGAATATATTAAAGTAAAAGGGATGCAGCCATGACAGCTGCATCCCTTATGATGTATAATCTGTTGTTTAAGATTATTTGTTAACGAATTTCTTGCCGTTCTGAATCAGAATGCCCTTTGTGTTCTTGCTTACGCGCTGACCTGCGAGGTTGTAAACAGGAGCATTTGCGTCAAACTTCTCAACTGTTGTGCCGCTGATGCTTGTGCCTGTTTCGTCAAGCTGATAGAGGAAAGGCAATACTGTATTTTCCTTCTTTTCTGTATATACACCGAATGTTGTATAAGTACCGTCACCCCACTGGATGAAATATCCGTTGTTGGCAATCTTGAATGTACCGTCAGTCTGAGCCTCTACAGTCCAAACGCTAGGTTCAGAACCTACATTGAATGAGTTGTATGTTCCGCTCTGATACATGTATCTGTCGTAGCAGTCCTGTATTGTGTAGCCTGAACCATTCTCTGTAAATACGAAGCTGTCATCGTATGTGCTCTTTATTTTGATAACGTCAGTAAGTTCATCAATAGAGCCTGAATTCAAGTAGCCGTATGTGTAATTTTCAGAAAGCGGATATGCATAGTATGTCTTATTGTCACGCTGAGCAACGATAAGATATTCTTTACCGCTTGTTATGGCAGCAACTTTCTTATAAGTGTTATATTTGAACACTTCGATTGTGCAAGTAGCCTTGCCTGCATAGTATTCATCGTTTTCCTCAGAAGTGGCTGTGATAACAGCTGTTCCTAATTCGCCACCTAATGTGATAGTTCCCTCGCTGTTTACAGAAGCAACGCCTTCATTGTCAGATGCAAATGTAACGGCTGCTGTTGTAGCTTTAGTAAATGTAGGAGCTGTAAACTCTGTTCCCTGTTCAACAGAAACCTCATCTTCGCTGAACTTAAGTTCTGCGTTCTTCTTTGCAACTCCACCTGCAAGTGTTACTACGGCATTCTTGTAGCGGTTCTGAGTTGATACACTTGAGTTGTTGGCGTCACGTGAAGCTGTGAATGTAACTTCGGCAGCATCTCCGGTCCATGTAATGTTTTTGTCAGCGTCTTCAGTTATAGTGCCGACATTGGCTGTGAGGACACCCCATTTGTCAATTTGGCCATGCTCAAGAGTGATGCTTGTCATGTTGCCTGTTGTAGATGTGAATGTCATTGTACATCCGTCAAGAACTTCATTGCTTTTTCCTCCGTAAAGACGTACTTCTCCGGCTTTATTGTATGCAGGAGGATTTTGAGAGTTGCCTTTGGCAAATGAAACAGTAATACCGTCTACAGTCTGTGGCATTTCTGTTATGTCGCTAATTGTTGCGTTGCCATATAATGCGGTAAAGTCGAATGTTGTTTGCGCAAATCCTGTTCCGCATATAAGGGACAGTATTGCAACTAAAGATAAGCGTAAAATTTTCTTCATAATCATAATTTTTTTAATTATTAATGTTGTTATATGTTTTACAAAAATAGAGATTTTATTTGTATTGGACAATTCTTTTTATGTTAAAATGTGGTTAATATTCTTTATCAAAAAAAGAGTGAGCAACATTAATGTCCTCACTCTTTTCATAAAGGTCTAATAAAACGAATCTTATTTTATAACTTTATCAGTCTTTGTCTTTCCGTTTTCGTAGGTTATCTTTCTGATATTTATGCCTTTAGCTGGTGCATTTAACTTGGCTCCGCCAAGTGTGAAGTATTCAATCTTCTTTATTTCAGAAGTGGTAACTTCATTGCTTATGCCTGTAGATACGCACGAAGGATAATACTCGTCAACGGTATTTATGGCATCCGTGTTCTGAGATTTCATGATATTCTCAACGATAGAGTTGATATAAACCTCAACGTTGGTGTACCATCCTTTCTGTGTGTCTATAGTATACAGACTTGCATCTGAGGCATCGTTGGGATTAAGGCCGTTGGCAATTTCCCATTCATCGGGCATTCCGTCGTTGTCGCTGTCATAGCCGTCAGGGCGCTGACCGGTGGGGAAGTTGGCTTCGGTGTATCCGTTAACATCAGAAACAAGGTCTACAAGACCTTCCTGCTTGGTTACAGAGCCTGTATATGTTGCCGTACCTGTCTGGGCTTCTTCCATATAGCGGGCATCAACCTCGTCGCGATAAATAGATGCACCGCAGTAGAGCATGACCTTGCTGAATGCGTTTTCTGCACTGTGGGTTGTAACCTCGCCCATTGGAGCTGGCTCGTCCATCTTTATTCTGACGCACATTTCGCCGTCGCTGTTTGCCACGTGTTCAACGGCATCTCCGTAATAGTTGTTTACGTCCTTAGAATATTCTTCGCCATTGATGGTGTATGTGCCGTCGTCATAGCTTACGCCGCTCCAGTCTCTGTTTTGAGTTATTGAACCTCCGTGAGTTTCTGTAGTGTTGCCTGCAATGTAGTAACGGCTGGTCATACCGAAGATCTTCGGATGTCCTTCAGAGTTTCCATCAGCAGCAACTGAAATTTCTGTAACCTTCTTTGCTTTGCTGTCCGGTGTAGACGGACCGCCCTTATAGTAATTGTTCACTATATTAATTTGTCCGCCGCCTGGGCCTCCGTAGCAGCCGTTGCTGTTGCCCCAGTTATACATCACACAGTTGCGGAAGTCAACATTTTCGGCCTGAACAGAGTTCTTCCAGTTATATGTGCTGTACAGTTTGTTGCCCGTGTATCCGCTCCATTCATAGCGTGCGCCGTTGAAACGCGGAACGCGGTTGGTTACGTGTGCTATCATGTTGTGGTGAAAGCTTGCCAGCTTACCGCCCCAGATGCCTCCGTAGCCGTGTGCGCCCTTGCCGTGTCCGGCGTTGTTAAGGCTCTCGGCAACAGTGCACCATTGCATTGTAAAGTTATTGTTGTCGTAGAATGATGCAACTTCGTCTATGCTCCAGCTGAAAGAGCAGTGGTCAAGAATAATACCTGTTGTTTCTCTTTGCCATGTTGCGTCTGCTCCGTCGTTCTTGTCTTTTTCCTGTCCGCGGCGCACGCGTATAAATCTTATGACATTGTTTGCTCCCGGTCTTACAGTATAATATCTTAAAGTTATTCCGGGGTAGGGTGCTGTCTGTCCGGCAATGGTGGTGTTTGCGCCGATGCTGATATCAGATTTCAGAGGTATTACTCCGGCAACATCAAATACGACAATCTTCTTAGAAGATCCGCTGACAGCAGATCTGAAAGAACCTGTACCGCTGTCGTTCAGATTAGTTACATGTACAATCTTTCCTTCGCGTCCGCCCGTTACGTAGCGTCCGTGACCTTCAGCTCCGGGGAATGCGGGAGCTTGCGCAGAAACAGCAATGGCACTCGCTGCCATTGCTGTTGTCATTAAGAGTTTCTTTTTCATTAAATGCTGTTAGAATTATCTTTTGTTATATCTGTTTTAATAAATGTCAGATGCTTTTAAGTAGATTTTGTCTTGCTGCTGATTACTGATTGAGCTTGGCAACATCGTATCCCATGCGCTCCATCTCCAGTGAAGCCCAGATAAACGGACCAACGCCTTTTCCGTCGTTGTCGCGTATAGGTTCACTCATGTAGTAGTTGAACGAGCCGTCGCGGCGGCGTCCTTTTGCGTTGTCGGGGCCTAAGCCTGACACTTCGCAGCAGCGTGTAAGTGATACAGTCTTGTCTGCATTCACCTTGATAAACTCTTTCAGTATGCCTTTATAGCCTTTCAGTCCGGCTTCTTTCAGGTCGTTAGAGAAATAGCCGAGGCGTGAGCCTTTCAGCAGGACGTATGTAAACATCGAAGAAGCTGTTGCTTCGAGATAGTTGCGCGGATCTTTAACGTCGAGCACGTCATACCATAAGCCGGTCTTCTTGTCCTGATATTTTACGGTTGCCTTCATGACGTTGTTCAGCATATCAATCAGTTTACCTCTGTTCTCATAGTTTTCAGGGAGAACGTCAAGCACTTCGAGTATAGCCATTGCAAACCATCCTTGAGCGCGTGCCCATGTATGTTTAGACAAGCCTGTTTCAGGATTAGCCCAGAACATCTTCTGAGTTTCGTCCCATGCATGTTTCCACAGTCCAGTCTTTTCATCGTATGTACGGCTGTATGTCTTTGAAATCTGCTCGAAAGTGTCGTCATAATACTTCTTTGCCTTTTTCTCGCCTTTCAGTATAGGTGCTCCCATTGTGTAGAACGGATGTCCCATATATACACCGTCGAGCCATACCTGGTGTGCATATATAGCCTTGTGCCACCACACTCCGTCCTTTGTGCGAGGCTGCTTTTCGAGCTGTTTGAACAGAGTTTTCAGGGCTTTCTCATTCTTCTTCTCGGGGAAAAGGTTGTTCATGCGCAGGATATAGCGTGCCGGACGTGTGTTGTCCAGGTTGAAGTCTTCATATTTGTATCCTGTGATGTTGCCCTTTTCGTCAATCATCTTAGCCGGGTATTGCTTCAGATAGTCTATGATGCTCTCGTCTTTGTATGCCAGATAGGTGTCGAGCATTGATTCGAGCTCTATTCCTACAACATATCCCCATTTTGGCTTTTTTGCGAAGTCAATCATGCATGGGTCTGGGTTGCGCTGCATTTCAGAGTGTACCATCCACTCGCTGTAGTTTTTGAACGGAGCCTCGGCGAGGATAAGTGAACCGTTGATGAAGAGGTTATCGTAGTTCATGTCGCGGGTTTTGCCCTTGATGTAAACCGGCTTGTCATAAACGCCGTCAAACTTACAGTTCTTCAGATTGATGTTGTATACATTGGTCAGTGAGTCGAATGCTACAACCATGATTCCGTATTTGCTCTTCTGGCAGGTTACGTTCTCCATGTAGACGTTGCGTACTGTCGGGTAGAATCCGCGACGGCCAATTTCTTTCGGCTCATAGTCAAGATTGATCTTGAGCACAGCCTCGGCGCACTGGCCAACTTCAACGTTGCGCATATAGATGTTTTCAATCACGCCGCCACGGCATGAGTTTGTCTTTATTCTGAGAATACGGTCAAGGTTTGGGCTGTCCATTTTGCAGTTTTCAACAAACACATTGTTGCATCCGCCTGAAATCTCAGAGCCGATAACCACTCCTCCGTGTCCGTCTTTCATTACGCAGTTGCGCACAATTATGTTTTTGCTCGGACGTCCTACATAACGGCCCTTGCCGCCTTCGCGTCCGTCCTCGTTGCGTCCGCTCTTGATTGCGATGCAGTCGTCGCCAGTGTCGAACACGCAATTCTCAATAAGAACGTTCTCGCATGATTCAGGGTCACAGCCGTCTCCGTTAGGGCCGTCGTTGTGTACGGTTACGTTTCTTACGGTTATGTTCTTGCTCAGCAGCGGGTGCATTACCCAGAACGGTGAGCGTACCATTGTTACGCCTTCAATCAGAATACCGTCACACTGATTGAAGTTTACCATCTGAGGGCGCAGACCTTTTTTCGGGCCGAATATACGTTTTTCGATAGGCACTCCGTTTTCTGCCATTTTCAGCAGGTCGGCGCGTCCTCCTGGATTCTGCTGCTTTTCCTCAACAACAATGTCCTTGCTCTTAGGAGTCTTTCCGCTCATCAGCCACCATGTGTCGTCAGAACCGTTACCATCGATAGTTCCTTCTCCGGTTATCGCGATGTCTGTTTCCTTGTAAGCATAAATCAGCGGTGAATAGTTTATGCAGTCGAGTCCTTCCCAGCGTGTTTCAACCAGAGGATAAAGGCTTCTGTCAAATTCGAAGAATAGGGTAGCACCCTTTTCGATTACAAGGTTAACGTGGCTCTTCATTCTGATGGCGCCAGTCTTCCATGTTCCTTGTGGGATTACAACACGTCCGCCACCGGCTTTTGAGCAGGCCTCTATAGCCTTGTTGATGGCTTTCTGGTTTTTTGCCGCACTGGCCTTTAGCGATGCTCCATACTTTGTTATGTCAAAAGTACGGTCGGCAAACTTAGGCATCCTGATGCTTTCTTCAATTTGTTTGTACTGCGTTTCCCATACTGATGCCGTCATGGCAAGCGGAAACAGTAGGCATAGCAATAATGTCTGTAATTGTTTCATAAAAACTAAGTTTGTAATGTATACGTAAAGTTAATATATGTTATTATTTTTTTGATTGTTGGTACAAATATAGTGAATATAATTTGAATACGAAAGCTTGTGTGTATTATTTTGTTTTATTTTTTGTAATATGCTTTGATTTACAGCACTTTGCAATATGTAATGCAGAATGCCAAAATGTAAAATATTTAACATTTTATGTAGCCTAAATGTTAAATATTAGTTTTTTAAATCAAAAAACTTGCAATTGTCATTGAAATGCCTTATATTTGCGACATCTTATTTATGATTTCGAAGTTTTAACGAAATCGTCAGAGGTTGACAGCATCCTGCGTCAACCTCTTTTTGTTTTTGCCCGTGATAGTTTGTCTGTTATGAAAAATATTGTTACTTTTGTATATCGTTAACCAACATAATATATTATGAAAAAAATCAGGTTTATGTTTGTGCTGTTGTTGACAGCATTCTTTTTCTCTGCATGCGACAAACCCTATGATGATTCGGAAGAGGGCATAGATGACGGAACGGAGATTGTCGGCGGAACGGATAAGGACACCGGTTCGGATGATGAAGATGAAGGCGATGGTGAGTATGATGATGATACAGGCATTTCTTTTGGTGATGTTGTGAATGTAGAGACGTTTATCAGTAAGCCTATAGTTGATCAGGTATGGGTGAAGGGCTACATCGTAGGTTCGGCAACTGGCGCCAATGGTAAGAAACGGTATGATTTTGAACCTCCGTTTGATCACGATACAGCATTACTCTTGGCTGACGATCCTGCAACAGCTGACCTTTCTCATGTGGTTTCAGTATGCCTCACGTCATGCTCAAAGAAAATACGTGAGGAACTCAATCTAAAGGAACATCCTGAAAATCGCGGCAAGGTGTTGTCTGTGTTTGGTTTCCGCGAGACGTATCTTGCCATTCCCGGAATAAAGAAAATAGATGCTTACGAATTTTCGAATTAGGATGTTGATGTGTCTTGTGTTTTCGGCTGTTGAAGAATTGTCAATGTCATTTTTTTGCATCTGATCTTGATAAATCCTTGACTGATAGGGCGATAAAATAATTGACAACGCCTCACGGCGTTGTCAATCTCGGATAAACTTATATAATTAAAACACGATAATATAACGTCTTGTCAAATGTAGCGTCAATGTGTAACACTCACGTCAACTGCATATAGCAATATTACACAGCTATGCAGTGACACGGCATTTATTAGTCTGATATTAATTTTATAAGATTGACCATAGCCCCTTACATCGAGAGAATAGGTCTTACATCATAAGGCAGGTATTCTGACTTTGTTCCACTTTCAAGCACCTTCCCGTTTTCACAGTGGCATGTTACTTTTAAGTTATAAAGGAACTTACAGCTGCGGGACAGTCGGAGATTTTCACCCCGTTCCCTTTTTAATCGAGTCGTATCGAACCTTAATCATCCGCAAAGATACATATAGTTTGTCAAAGTTCAAAAGAAAAAACGTTATTTTTCTAAAATATTTGTGCGTGTAAACATTTCTTCTTATATTTGCACGTACAATATGATTGTTTAATATTAATTTAATTTAGATAAAGCCTATCGAAACACTGTTTACCTAAAATTAAAAAATAAGAATAAAGAAATGGAAAATATAAGTAGGTTGACTGATGAGGAGTTAGCTATTTCTTATGTAAGGGGAAACAACAGGGCTTTTGATGAGCTATTATCAAGAAATCAGAGCAAATTGTTCTCATACATATTGTTTGTCGTCAGAGACGAGGACAAGGCCAACGACCTGTTTCAGGAAACTTTTGTGAAGGTTATAACAAAGCTGCATCAGGGCAGGTATGTTGACAGTGGAAAATTCGGAGCGTGGATTATGCGCATCGCGCATAATGTCATTATGGATTGGTATCGTGAGCAGCGTTCGCGTAATCTGATTGAGCCTACTGACGAGAACGATCTCTCTAATCTCAGCGGCAATGAAATACTGGACAGCAACGTTGAAAACCGTTATGTAAACGATCAGATAATGGTTGATGTCAAGAACATGATGAATATGTTGCCTCCCACGCAGCGTGAGGTTGTGTTCATGAGGTTTTATCAAGATTTGTCGTTTAAGGAGATTGCCGAGACTACGGGAGTCAGCATCAATACTTCATTGGGCAGAATGCGGTATGCTATCCTCAATCTGCGCCGTATGTCAAAGGAACATAATATAGCGCTCCAGCTTGACTGACCGGTCAGACTTGCGCCGTTCTTAAGATTTAGTCAATATTGAATAACTTTAATAATATAGATAAGTCGATTTAATTCGGTTTTTTATTGTATGGTGTTGCGGACAATAGGTCGTCTTAATCTGTTGGCAACATAAAATGGCGCAGACTGTATTATCCGTCTGCGCCATTTTATATTGTATATTATTTTATGCTTGTTTTCTGCGTCCAACATTGAGCGTTTAGAGTTGCTTCAGGTCGTGTATGGTGGCAGCCGGATCTTTTGATTTGAATATATAGCTTCCGCTGACCAGAACATCCACGCCGGCTTCAACTAGTCTTGGGGCTGTTTGGCTCTGTACGCCTCCGTCAACTTCGATAAGTGCCTTTGAGCCGGATTCTTCTATCAGCCTTCTTAAGCGCTTTACTTTGTCAATGGTGTTTTCTATGAATGCCTGACCTCCGAATCCGGGGTTTACACTCATTATTAGCACCATGTCAACGTCCTTTATGACATCTTCGAGCATACATACAGGTGTCGACGGATTTAGCGTTACGCCGGCTTTCATGCCTGCTTCATGTATTTCATGTATTGTTCTGTTAAGGTGTGTGCATGCCTCGAAGTGCACGTTCATCATCATGGCTCCTGTCTTTGCTGTCTGCTTTATGTATCTTTCAGGTGCTGTTATCATGAAATGCACGTCAAGCGGCTTTTTGCATGTTTTTGCGACAGCTTCAATTACTGGGAAGCCAAATGAAATGTTTGGCACAAACACTCCGTCCATAACATCAAGATGGAGCCAGTCAGCCTCGCTGTTGTTTATCATATCGATGTCTTTCTGCAGATTAAGAAAATCGGCAGAAAGTAATGAAGGTGAAATTAATGTTGCCATAAATGGTAGGTTTCTAATTCAGACAATAAGCTTCGTTTTTTCCGTTAAGTTTTATAGACCTGTAGGTATAAGCTATCTGCTTGATAATGTTTAGCGTATTCTTAGACGGCTTGTTTTCTTCTTTGGTAAAATATTTCATAGGCAAATTATTTTTAATTCTATTATTGTAACGATGATAAATCGTTTTTATTACTCTTTTATATGTCTTTTTTTCTGATTTCGTCTGACAGAAGCTGTTGATGTTTAAAATATTATTGAATTACATTTAGATATTAGGGCTTTTCTGTGTGTTTTATGCTCTTTTGTTGTTGCATTGATGTTCTTGTTTTTATATATAACTGTGCTAACGTTGTAAACATAACTTGCCGTATTGTGTTAAAACTGCAACTTTTTTGATAAAAATGTACCAAAAAGTTTGTTGCTTATAGAATAATGTTTATCTTTGCAATCGGTTAAGCTGGGGTATCCGCTTGATTTGTTGGTGAGTGTGCCTTTGTTTTATGCGGCATACGTATAAATAGATAAAATTTACTGAAAACAATATTTGCATAGTTATGGCTTAATTCACAAAAGCAGAATATAGCGGGCTATTGTACTGTGTGAAGAAGAATTATACATTTTTTGAGGCCTGCCGTTTCGGAGGGCCTTTTTTATTAAGATTAGTTTATTAGGTAAAAATTTCGTGGCGTGTATGCCTTAATAGGCAGAATATTTGTATCTTTGTTACATGGCAGAATTCATCAGTAATGTATTTAAAGGAATTTGTCATAGCTAATTTATTTATGTCTGAAACGAAACTGTAGTCATGATAATAAAAGTTTGTGGATTGCGCGATCCTGAAAATATACGTGCCGTCATGGGGCTTGGCGCTGATATGATAGGCTTGGTATTTGACAGAAGAAATCCGCGTTATGTCTCTTCGATACCCTCTAATGTCGGCTTATTGCCTGATTATGCAAGTATACAGGGGCATGATCTGAATGAGGATGGAAAAGTGGCAAGAGTAGGAGTCTTTGGTAGCGATATGCCCCAGAACATTATAACGATGGCTTATAATTATAAGCTCGATTATGTTCAGCTTTATGGCAAAAACGACGAGATAATGATAAATAATCTCCGGCTGACTCTTAGGGATGAGATATGTCCGGGAATAAAGTTCATTAAGGCTATTGGCATTGCTGATATGGAAGATGTCGGACTGTGGCGTAAGTATAAGAATGTTGCTGACATGCTGCTCTTTTATCCTAAAAAACAGTATGGCGATGATGTTGACACAAAGTTTGACTGGAGCTTGCTTGACTATTATGACGGTGATATACCGTTTATTATAAGCGGCGGAATAGGACCTGATGACGTGGAGAAAGTGCTTTCGTTGACTCATCCTTGCATGGCAGGAATAGACATTAACAGCCGTTTTGAAACTTCTCCAGCCGTAAAGGATATTTCTTTGTTGAAGCCGTTTATAGAAAGTATAAGAAATGGATAGCAGCATAGCCTTGTTGCTTTTGATATTATTTTATGTCGTCGGAGGCGGCAGTCGCTTACAGGCTGTTTTAGCTTTTGTATCAGTTTAGCTGATAAATGTTTTTGACAGAGGAAGGTTAAATATAAATAATTTGCAATGACGTTAAAAGATTTTTTAAACGAAAAGGATATATTTGCGGCAAATGCCGGCATGGAACTCGTGGAGGTGAGAGAGGGATATTCACGTGCAGTAATGACGGTTGGCAAGTCGCATCTCAATGCCGGTGGCGTTTGTCAGGGCGGTGCGCTTTTTACACTTGCCGATTTGGCTCTGGCTGCAGTAATGAACAGCCATGGACAGCTGACGCTTAGCATAGAAAGCACGATAACGTTTCTGCACAGTGCCGTAGAAGGTGATGTTCTTACGGCTGAGGCAACAGAAACGTGCAATCATCACAAAATACCTTATTGCGAGGTTAAGATATGCAATCAGGACAATAAACTAATTTGTAAGTTTACAGCTATAGCTTACAGGAAAAAGACAGACTTCAAGTTTGACGCTTTGATGTAAAGCGTCAGACTGATTGCTTTGATTATTGCTTGGCAATCAGTCTTCAGACAGGTCTGCCACCATCTTTCTGTACATGGTGTACATGTGTGTGCGTGATATGTAGCCCAGCAGGTGGTTCTCGTTGTCGAGCACAGGCAGCATGGCAGAGTCGGTCTGGTCAAACTTTTTCATCACAATCTCCATTGTGTCGTTCACGCTTAGCGTTGCTTCTGGCTGAGACATCAGTTGCTTGACCTTGAAGTGATGATACAGCTCAGTCCTGAACACAATGTGGCGAAGCTTGGTTATGTCTATTTCGCCAAGCAGGTTGCCCGCATCGTCGAGCACAGGCAACACGTTGTTGTGGCTCTTACTTATTGCGTGTACGAGCGAAGCCAGGTTGAGTTCGGGAGACACGGCCGTGAAACTCTTGTCAATCACGCTGTCAAGGCTCATAAGCGTAAGCACGGCCCTGTCCTTATGGTGCGTTATCAGTTTCCCCTGACGTGCCAGTCGCATGCCGTAGATGCTGTGGGGCTCGAATATTATGATGGTAAGATATGCACAGATGCTTACAATCATAAGAGGGATGAACATCTGGTAGCCGCCGGTTATTTCGGCAATGAGGAAGATACCCGTAAGCGGTGCGTGCATCACTCCAGCCATTACGGCCGACATTCCGAGTAGTGCAAAGTTCTTCTCAGGCAAGTATATTCCTATTTCGTAGATGTTCCATACTCTTGCAAAGAAGAAGCCTGCAAATGCTCCTATAAACAATGAAGGAGCGAATGTTCCGCCGCATCCTCCGCCGCCGTTTGTGGCAGAGGTGGCAAACACCTTGGTGAGAAGAACCATTCCGATGTATGGCAGGAGCATTTCGCTGTTGCCGTAGAACGGCGAGTTGTGCAGGATGGTCTCCCATTCGGCTTCAGTCTTTCCGTTTAGCAGGATGTTTATGCTGCCGTATCCTTCACCGTAAAGTGACGGAAACAAGAATATCAGCGGGCTTAACACCATTGCGCCGAGCAGAAGCTTTAACATGGGGCGGTTCTTTATGCGGCCGAAAACAGACTCGCAGGCGGTCATGGTGCGTATGAAGTAAAGGCTTACAAAGCCTCCGAATATACCCAGCAGAATGTTTGCCGGCACGCGTTCAACGGGCCATGCGCTGTCAAGATGGAAGAAAAACAGCGGGTCGCTGCCCGTGAATATATACGTGAAGCATGTGGCTGTTACGCTTGATATCAGTATTGGCAGCAGCGATGCCATGGTAAGGTCTATCATCAGGACCTCGAGCGTGAACACAAGTCCGGCTATCGGGGCCTTGAATATTCCGGCTATCGCTGCTGCGGCTCCGCATCCTACAAGCAGCATCAGGGTCTTGTTGTCCATGTTGAACAGCTTGCCGAGATTGCTGCCTATTGCCGAACCTGTAAGTACGATAGGTGCCTCGGCTCCTACGCTTCCGCCGAATCCGATAGTTATGGCCGACGCTATCACCGAGCTCCAGCAGTTGTGTCCTTTCAGCCTGCTGCGCTTGCTGCTGATGGCATAAAGGATGCGGGTGATACCGTGGCTTATTTCGTCTTTGACTATGTAGCGGACAAAAAGTGAAGTAAGGTAAATACCTATCACCGGATATACAAGATACATCCAGTTGAATGTGTTTGCATCAAATTTAGATGTCAGCAAAAGGGCAATTTCCTCAATAATCCAATGCAGGATGAATGCTGCTATGGCAGCAAAAAATCCTACAAGAAAGCTTAAGAACAGCGTGAATTGGCGGTCTGTTATATACTGCTTGCGCCATGATATGATACGCTCCATCAGTGTCTGTTCGCCTGAAGCCCCTTCTGCAATTCCGTTAATACGACTCACTTTGTGTCCTTTTATTTCAGATTATAAAAACTTATTTTCTTATTATGTCTATCTCTCCGTTGTTTTTTATCTTTATTATGCTCGACGGAGTGTGCGGCTTATGTTCCTGTCTGCGGCTGAAGCATACGTAGTCTACAGCGTTAAGCAGCTCTTCAGAAATGTCGCAGTAGTTTTGCGCTGCCGGCTGGCCACTGATGTTGGCGCTTGTAGACACAATGGGCTTTTGGAATCTGTAGCACAGTTCTTTGGAGAATTCTTCGTTGGTTATGCGCATTGCTATGCTTCCGTCTTCAGCAATGAGGTTGGGCGCCAGGTTGACAGCTTCGTCAAAGATGACTGTAGTTGGCTTTGTGGCAAGCTCCATCACGTTCCATGCCACTTCAGGTGCATTGCGTACATATCGTTGAAGCCTTGCGTCTGAGTCTACCAGGCAGATGAGAGCCTTTGAGTCGTCGCGCTGTTTTATCTTATATACCTTCGCCACGGCCTCGGCATTGGTAGCGTCGCATCCTATGCCCCATACAGTGTCGGTGGGGTAGAGAATCACTCCGCCGTTTTTCATTACTTCAACTGCTTTTTTTATGTCGTCCTGTCTGTTCATTGCCTTAAATTATTTAAATGTTTTTATTGCTGTTCATCAAGTTGTTTTCAAACATTCCGGCGTGTTAGCCGGTGTTTTTACAAACTGCAAATATACATAAAAATACGATACACATAAAATATTACGTGCTTTTTTACTTTTTGTATTATATATTTATTGTGATTGGTCAATAAATGAAGTTCAGATAGCTGCAATGTCTGTTTTATTGTGTCTTTATTATATTAATTAAGGTGTTATTTTTTTGCTTGTCGTCTTTTGGATGATAGTTGTCGTCTTTTAGACTGCTGTAAGGCTGCTATGCAATACAGACGAGTGGAAGATATATTGGCAAGCCGTGAACTTTTTGTTCCGAAAGTTTGTCAAATTCTTATGTAGAAAAAGTAATGTCGTTTTTGAGGCGCGAAAATCGAAAGCAAATCGTGTGTTTTATGTTAAAGGAGGTGTCAAATCTTGATGTGTGTGATTTAAATTGTAAGTAAAATATTGTGCATTGGTTTCAAATCATTAACCTATTGTTTTCGGGTCGTAACTCGGCCACTTTTGCATCAAAAGTGGCCCGTTTTCGTCACCTAAACAATAGGTTTTTCATTGCCAATCCGGCATATGATAAAGTCGGATGCTTTTATGCTGTTTGTATGTATCATCCTTTTTCACTTAAATATGCAACAAGGCGGCTCAATGGTTTAGCCAAATCCATTATATGAATGCAATAAAAAAGGCCCACAGGCAAATAACCTGCAGGCCCATTGGTATAATATCAAATTATGTTTTAATGTTACTTTCTGAGTTATTCCTGGATATCCCATCCAATGGCACTTGCGCCGAGCACGGCTGCAGAAGAACCGTCGAGGCCGCTTATAAGGAACTGTGCCTTGCCTCTGAATGTGTGGAACACGTGTTCATCGTAGCTCTTCTTGATCGGGTCCATAATCAGGTCGCCGGCTTTAGTGAGGCCGCCGAAGAATACAAAGGCTTCGGGTGAAGCGAAGGCTGCAAAGTCGGCGCAGGCCTCTCCGAGCATTTCGCCTGTAAAGTCGTACACTCTTTTTGCAAGCTCGTCACCTTTTCCTGCTGCAACAGAAACGTCAAACGATGTTATGTCTTCCGGTTTCATGTCGCGCAGCAATGAAGGCTCGTTTGATGTAGACAGAAATTCGCGTGCTGTGCGTGCAACGCCGGTGGCAGAGCAGTATGCTTCAAGACATCCTGTGCGTCCGCAACCGCATAATCTTCCGTTTTCACGTCTCATTATGACGTGGCCAAGTTCTCCTGCAAATCCGTCGCATCCGTAAACAAGCTGTCCGTTGATTACTATGCCTGAACCAACACCTGTGCCGAGTGTAAGCATGATGAAGTTTTTCATTCCGCGTGCCACTCCGTATGTCATTTCGCCTATGGCTGCGGCATTTGCATCGTTTGTTATGGCTACGGGAATGCCTAGTTTCTGGCTGAACATCTCTGCCAGCGGAACTACACATTCATGTCCCCATACGAGGTTAGGTGCGTATTCTATTGTGCCTTTGTAGAAGTTGGCATTGGGGGCGCCTATGCCCATTGCCTTAATTTTGTCGATGCCTCCGACTTGGTCGATTATTATCTGCAGTGCGTCTATTGAAGCGTCGACGTATTCGCTCACTTGCGAGTACGATTGTGTTTTTATTGCTGTTGTTGCCTTAATGTCACCACGGCTGTCGACGATGCCGAAAACAGAGTTCGTGCCACCGAGGTCGAGACCTATGACGTAGGGCTTTAATGCTTGTGAAATCATGATATTTTATTTTAAATAATAATTCTAGCAATGCAAAGTTATCAAATTTATTATACGTAGCAAAGTTTTGTATATAAAATTTGTTCCTTTCATAAAAAATTAGCAATTTTGCACCCGTTATGCCGTTTCAATTTCATCTTGACATACTTGACTGGATTTTCAAGGGTATACTCATAGGCATTGTAGCGTCTGCGCCTATGGGGCCTGTCGGGGTTCTTTGCATTCAGCGCACGCTGAACAAAGGGCGTTGGTATGGCCTTGTTACCGGTATCGGAGCCACAATCAGCGACTTTATCTATGCGCTGATAACGGGTTTTGGCATGAGTTTTATTGTAGACATAATCAACAATAACCAAAATCGTTTTGTCTTTCAGATACTTGGCAGCATAATGCTCATGGCGTTTGGTATATACTGCTACAGGTCTGACCCTACGAAGAAAATACATATCAGCGGCAGCAAAAAGGGCAGTCTTATTCATAACTGCGTAACGGCATTCCTTGTAACTTTTTCAAATCCGCTGATTATATTCCTGTTCATGGCTGCCTTTGCCCAGTTTGCCTTCGTAATGCCAAAGCATCCGCTACACATGTGTGTAGGCTATCTCAGCATTATATGCGGAGCCCTGTTGTGGTGGTTTGGTCTTACATGGCTTATTGACAAAGTCCGCAATAAGTTCGACAACAGCAGCATCGTTATAATCAACAAGATTATCGGCAGTGTTGTCATTATCTTCTCGTTGCTGGTGCTTATCGGCACTGTGTTCAATCTGTACACTTTCCACTATTAGTGTGCATGAGCCGTAACCGTTAATTGCCGGCGCAACAGTTTTGTGTTGAACTTTATTTTATCTAAAACATGTTTATATCACAAGAATTAAGAAAAAAGAACATAGCCGAGTATCTGCTCTATATGTGGCAGGTGGAAGACATTATCAGGGCATATGGCTGCAGTCTCAGCGCCATACGTCATGATTATATCGACAAATTCAACTATGACGAGGAACAGAAGGAGGAGATGACCGACTGGTATGGAAACCTGGTGAGAATGATGAATCAGGAAGGATGCCGCCAGAAAGGGCATTTACAGATAAACAAAATCGTAATGCAGCAGCTTATCGAGCTTAACGCGCAGTTGCTGCAAAGCACAAAATTCCCGTTCTATACTACGGAGTATTATAAAGTCCTGCCGTTTATTGTTGAGCTGCGCAAGAGGGGAGCAGACAACGAGGAGAATGAAATTGAAACCTGCTTTAATGCCCTTTATGGTGTGATGATGCTCAGACTGCAGAAAAAAAAGATAAGTCCGGACACGGAGCATGCAATAAAAGAGATAACGACATTCATCGGGATGCTCTCGGATTATTATATCAAAGACAAGAATGAGCCCCTTGAGTTTGACTGACAGTCAGCTTAGCTTTTAACTAAAGAAACTTTTATACTATGAATATATTGATTACAGGTTGCAACGGACAGTTGGGCAACGAGATGCAGCTGCTTGAGGACAAATATCCTCAGCACCGCTTTTATAATACAGACGTAAACGAACTTGACATCACCAATCAGCTGGCTGTGGCTGACTTTATCAACCGCAATGCCATCGACGGTATTGTAAACTGTGCGGCTTACACGGCTGTTGACAAGGCTGAGTCGAATCAGAAACTTTGCACGGCACTCAACACGGAGGCTCCGGCATACCTCGCCATGGAAATAGAGAAGCGTGGCGGATGGCTGATACAGATATCTACAGACTATGTGTTTAACGGAAAGAGCTTTGTTCCTTACACCGAAACAGACACACCATGTCCTGACAGCGTATATGGAAGCACAAAGTTGGCAGGCGAACTTGGCGTCAGCAAATTCTGTAAGCGCACGATGATAATACGAACAGCGTGGCTTTACTCAACGTTCGGAAATAACTTTGTGAAGACCATGCTGCGTCTGGGACGCGAGAAAGAGCAGCTTGGCGTGGTGTTCGATCAGATAGGCACACCTACGTATGCACGCGATTTGGCTGTTGCAATAATGGCTGTCATTGAGCAGGGCATTAAGCCGGGTGTGTATAATTTCTCTAATGAAGGCGTCTGCAGCTGGTATGACTTCACCAAAGCCATTCACCGCATAGCCGATATCAGCACTTGCAAGGTAAGGCCACTTCACACAGCCGAGTATCCCACACCTGCGGTACGTCCGCATTACAGCGTGCTCGACAAGACGAAGATAAAGAATGAGTACGGACTGGATATCCCTTATTGGGAAGAAAGTCTTGCCGACTGTATTGAAAAGTTGCTGAATAATAACTGATACGAATTTTTTAACAAACTGTCTGACGACAGAAATCCTGATTTTAAGTTGAGACGGCAGGCCGCACGACTTGCCATGTTGCATGTGAGCAGTTGCAGTCTGGAAGTCGTCTCGTGCTTATTTTCCAATTACAAGATAAAAGTATATGAATAACGAGATTGAAAGAAGAAGAACGTTTGCCATAATTTCGCACCCTGATGCCGGTAAGACTACGCTTACGGAGAAGTTCCTGCTCTTTGGAGGACAGATACAGGTGGCAGGAGCCGTAAAGAACAACAAGATACGCAAGACGGCAACTTCAGACTGGATGGATATAGAGAAGCAGCGTGGTATTTCTGTTTCTACTTCGGTTATGGAGTTTGATTATGAAGGTTATAAGGTGAACATTCTTGACACACCCGGTCACCAGGACTTTGCCGAGGACACTTACCGCACGCTTACTGCTGTTGATTCGGCTATCATTGTTGTCGACGGAGCAAAAGGTGTTGAGGCTCAGACCAGAAAGCTGATGAATGTGTGCCGTATGCGCAACACGCCCGTTATAATATTCATCAACAAGATGGACCGTGAGGGACGTGACCCGTTCGACCTTCTTGATGAGCTTGAACAGGAACTCGAGATACATGTAAGACCTTTGTCGTGGCCGATAAACCAGGGCGCGAAGTTCAAGGGCGTATATAATATATATGAGGAGAAACTCGACCTGTTTACACCCGACAAGCAGCGCGTGACAGAGAAAGTTGAAGTTGACGTTAACAGCGAGGAACTTGAACAGCATATCGGTGAGGCTGACGCAAGCAAGCTTCGTGAAGATCTTGAGCTGGTTGAGGGTGTATATCCTGAGTTTAATGTAGATGACTACCGCAATGCAGAAGTAGCTCCTGTGTTTTTCGGTAGTGCGCTGAACAACTTCGGTGTGCAAGAGCTGTTGAATTGTTTCGTTAAGATAGCCCCGAGCCCTAAGCCTGTCAAGGCTGAGGAGCGTATGGTTTCGCCTGATGAGCCTAAGTTTACAGGCTTTATCTTTAAGATTACAGCAAACATCGACCCCAACCATCGTTCTTGCATCGCTTTCTGTAAGGTCTGCAGCGGTAAGTTTGAGCGCAATCATCCTTATCTGCATGTACGTCAGGGAAAGACTCTCCGCTTTTCGTCGCCGACGCAGTTTATGGCGCAGCGCAAGAGTACTATCGACGAGGCGTATCCTGGCGATATCGTAGGCTTGCCCGACAATGGCATATTTAAGATAGGTGATACACTGACAGACGGAGAGATATTGCATTTCAGAGGATTGCCGTCTTTCTCTCCTGAAATGTTCAAGTATATAGAGAATGACGACCCGATGAAGAGCAAGCAGCTCAACAAAGGTGTAGACCAGCTTATGGATGAGGGCGTGGCGCAGATGTTTGTTAATCAGTTCAACGGCCGAAAGATAATCGGCACGGTAGGACAGCTGCAGTTTGAGGTTATACAATACAGACTTGAAAATGAGTATAACGCAAAATGCCGTTGGGAACCGGTTCATCTGTATAAGGCATGCTGGATAGACTCAGATGATCCAGCTGAGCTCGATGCATTCAAGAAACGCAAATATCAGTATATGGCTAAAGATAAGGACGGCCGCGATGTGTTCCTGGCTGATTCAGGTTATGTCTTGCAGATGGCACAGCAGGACTTTAAGCATATCAGATTCCATTTTACTAGTGAATTTTAATATTAAAATATAGGCGTGAAATTCCGTGAACGCATACAGACGTTTCCGGCTATTTCACGCCGTTAACCCTTAAAATCTATATCATGCATTTTCCTTTCTTCCGTAGACACAAACGCTCTTCTGTTGAAAAACTTGCAGAGAAGGCAGGTGTCGTTTTTGGTGAGAACAATTCTTTTGCTTCATGTTTTTGGTCTTCTGCCGAGCCTTATCTGATAAAGATCGGTTCCAGCTGTCAGATAACGGCTGACGTTAAGATTTTCACTCATGGCGGAAGTAAGGTTGCCCGTACAATTTATCCAAAGTTTGATTGTTTCGGAAAAGTTGAGATAGGCGATAATGTGTATATCGGCAACAATTCGCTCATCATGCCCGGAGTAACCATTGGCAGTGATGTGCTTATTGCTGCAGGCAGTGTTGTCTGCCATTCTGTTCCTTCTGGAGTGGTTGTCGGTGGCAATCCGGCACGCATAATATGCAAGGTGGAAGAATATATAGAGCGCAATAAACCTTATAATCTTGATACAAAGGGACTGTCGAGAAGGGAGAAAAAAAAGGTGATAATGGCGGCAGGAGAAGATATGTTTATTAAGAAGAGAATGATGAAATAATAATTTTTGTACAATTAACGTTATGAGTTACGAACATTTATATGATATTTGTCCTGCTGGTGAAGGCAACGGCATGGTTGATAGTATTGAACTGCGGGCGGTATCTGTTTTGGCAAAATTTGCCGATGGTAAGATTTCTTGTGATGATTTTGGTGATGAAATGATGCGTATTGGCGAAGAGCTGAATAAGCAGATGGAAGACGGTGACGGAAATATTGTTATAGACGCAAGTGTTCCTCAGTGGCTTATTATGTTTATGGGAAATAAGTTCTCAAAATGGAATATGATGAGAATGCAGATTAATGCAGCAAGACAGAATCCCAAGATTACGTCTGATCCAAGATGGAGTGAAGTTGAAAAAATGGTGAAACAAGAAAATGACGTGCTGATGCATGCTGTCAGGCATAGCCTCACCTTATGGCAAAATGATTAAACATAATCAAGGCTGACTGTCGGTATACCCTTTGTTTTATGCACATGTGCTTTGTGCGAAATATAATGCCTACAATAGAGAGAGTGTAAAATAAACTGTGTCAGGCTATAATAATAATAGTTTAACACAGTTT
>ENA-OPCY01000013-OPCY01000013.1-human-gut-metagenome-genome-assembly--contig:-NODE-13-length-162005-cov-17.989929_pt1 | contig 162005 bp, 120 predicted proteins | sample MGYA00241568_ERZ501487 | MGnify/ENA primary metagenome ERZ501487 (study PRJEB25962, sample SAMEA2042574) | human gut metagenome | biome: human gut; feature: human-associated habitat; material... | reverse complement strand
TAAGCCTGTAGCTAGCGTTCATCCTGAGCCAGGATCAAACTCTCCACTGTAAAATTTCTTTATAATGTGACACAGACCCGAAGGCCGTGTCCGTTAGTCTGTCGCTCAGAACGCCATCCGGTAGTATTTGACCGCAGATACATATTATATATATCACGGCAGAAATTGAACGGTTTTCATTCTTTACCCTCCCTGCAGAACATGTCCGCAGGATGTTTCTTGTACTACTCTTGTCTCTGTATATTTCAGTATCTCAAAGATCTCTTTCTTCAGTGCTCAGGGAGCGTCAGCTCTCAAAAGCGGATGCAAAAGTACGGGGTTTTCACCAAACCGCCAAATGTTTTCTGAAAAAAGTTTTAATTTTAGACCGGTTTTAACATCCGTTTACATATTGAGTGCAGATTTTACACCATTCACATTATTATATTTTACAAAAGAAATAAGCAGACTTGTGACACTGGAACGGGAAATAATACCGGCAAAGATGGATGAAAATTATACGCTAATGGCAAATATCAAAGGCCGATGGCGGAAATTAAAGGAATTTATTCTCTTAAGAAAGAAAACTGCAAACTGGCTCCGTAGAATTTCATTCCAAATAAATTTATAAAACCTAAAAGCAATTAAATATAAAAAAATAGAGATTCAAAAATATTATTCTATGTCAGTAATAGTTTTTTTAAAGTAAAACTTATATTGTGGTGTCGAACAATGTTGGGGTTACTCGGATTTACAAAAAATAAAAGAGCAGATATACATGTATATATCTGCTTTAAAGCGGAAGATGAGGGATTCAAACCCCCGATACCCGTAAATGGGTATACCGGATTTCGAGTCCAGCGCATTCGGTCACTCTGCCAATCTTCCATTAACGAAAACTCAAATCAAATGCAGAAAACCAACTGCAAGGTTTAAAGTTTTCTTTTCTAACTCACTGCAAAGGTAATACTATTTTTTTATATAACAAAGAAAAAAGCAAATATGTTCAAAACTTGTATAACTTTTATGCCGATCAAAAGTCATTAAACATAAATGTTCTCGTGGTGTGCTTTAATATGAAAACCAGGTTATTCAAAAGAAAGTTTTGCTAGTCTAGCTTTCAATATTTCAGCTTCAGACAAACGTATACTTAACTTAATCTCACAAGTAGTATCGTATGTTTGAGATAATATTCTAGGCTTCATATCTTTAACAACTCTCATAACATTATTCATCATAACATATGGAAAGTTATATGTAATAATTTCCTCAACTTGCCTAGTTTCAACAACAGAATTCTCTATTGCTGCAGCCGCAGCTGTTTTATATGCAACAATCAGTCCACCAGTACCAAGATTAACGCCACCATAATAGCGAACAACGACAATAAGTATATCTGTCAATCCACTACTGTTAATTTGCCCAAGGATTGGCTTACCTGCTGTGCTGCTTGGCTCTCCGTCATCATTTGCTCTAAAAATCTTTCGCTCAGCCCCCAACATGTAGGCATAACAGACATGACGAGCATCAAAATACTTCTTCCTATAAAAAGCCAACAGCTCCCTTATATCATCTTCAGACTCCACATGATGTGAAAAAGCGAGGAACTTACTCCTCTTTTCAGAATAAGTTCCCTCGCCAACATTCGTTATTGTCTTAAATTCATCAATACCCATTAAGCTGGTGTATTTATATTAAAAAATTTAAGTTTGTTCTCTTTAAACAAGTTTATGAATAATAAGTCCTGAGCGCAATTTCGGTTCAAACCAAGTAGCCTTAGGAGGCATTATCTTACCGCTGTCTGCAATATCCATAATCTGTTGCATAGTAACAGGATAAAGAGCCAATGCCATACGCATTTCACCACTATCAACTCGGCGCTTTAACTCTTCAAGACCTCTAAGTCCACCCACAAAGTCTATACGTTTATCTGAGCGGAGATCTTTTATTCCCAAAATTTCATCCAATATCAAGCGACTAGAAATATCTACATCTAGAACACCGATAGGATCTTTGTCATCAAATGTACCTTGCTTAGCAGTAAGACTATACCACTTATTATCTAAATAAAGAGAGAAATTATGCAAATGATCAGGTTTATAAATATCTGCACCTTTCTCTACTACGTCGAAGTTCTTGCTCAATGCTGTCAAGAATTCCTCTGAGCTCAGACCATTAAGGTCTTTCACAACTCTGTTGTAATCAAGAATTGTAAGCTGAGAAGCCTGGAAACAAACAGCCATGAAGTAGTTATATTCTTCAGTACCCTTATGATTAGGATTCTGCTTTGCCTTTTCTGCACCAACCAAAGCAGCGGCAGCAGAACGGTGATGACCGTCTGCAATATACAATGCAGGCATCTTAGCAAATTCCTCAGTAACAACTTCAATATCCTTGCTGTCAGAGATAATCCAGAATTGATGACGGAATCCGTCAATAGGTGCAATAAAGTCATACTCAGGTTCTGTCTGAGCATACTTCATAATTACATCATTTAATATGGTATTGTCAGGATAAGCAAAGAATACAGGTTCAATATTTGCATTATTAACTCTAACATGCTTCATTCTGTCTTCTTCCTTGTCACGACGAGTGAGTTCGTGTTTCTTAATCACACCATTAAGATAATCATCAACAAAAGCACAAACAACGAGTCCGTATTGTGTCTTTCCGTTCATTGTCTGAGCATAGATATAATAATTATCCTTATCATCCTGAACCAGCCATCCCTTATCCTGGAATTTCTTAAAGTTCTCTGCGGCCTTCTCGTATACACGCGGATCATATTCGCTTGTACCCGGTTCAAAATCAATTTCAGGTTTAATTATATGATAAAGGCTCTTTTCGTTATCGCCAGCCTCTACGCGTGCCTCTTCTGAGTCAAGCACATCATATGGACGAGACTCAACCTCCTCTACATACTGTTTCGGCGGACGTATACCTTTGAATGGTTTAATTTTAGCCATAATATTATTCCTTCTATATTACAGTTAAGATATCAATAATTATTTATTTACCTGGAACTTTGTGCAACCATCCTTGAAATAAACATTAATCTGTTTTGCAGCAGCAATACCAGCATTAATGTTAGCCTCAGCAGTCTGTGCACCCATCTTCTTAGGAGTGCTGAAGTAGCGTCCTTCAAATTTAGCAAACTCTTCATCTGCATCAGGCTTAATATCTGTAATATATTTCAAATCTGTACGCTCTTCCATAAGCTTTATCAACTCAGGTTCATTGATGACTTCCTTACGGGCTGTATTTACTACCATACCCCCCTTCTTCATCATATTTACCAAATTATAGTTGATGCTCTGCTTTGTTTCAGGAGTTGCAGGAATATGCAAAGAAACGACATCACAGTTCTTGAATAATTCTTCCTGAGAATCAACAGCCTTAACGCCAGCCTCCTCAATAACCTCTTTCGGGCAGAATGCATCGTAAGCATAAACGTCCATTCCAAAGCCTTTAGCAACTCGAGCCACATTACGGCCTACATTACCAAATGCCAAAATTCCGAGTTTCTTGCCCATAAGCTCTGTACCGGCCTTGCCATTATAGAAATTTCTAACAGCATAAACCATTAAGCCAAATACAAGTTCTGCAACGGCATTTGAATTCTGTCCAGGAGTATTCTCTACAATTACACCTTTTTCCTTAGCATAAGCTGTATCAATGCTGTCGTAACCAGCACCGGCGCGTACTACTATTTTAAGATTTTTAGCTGCATCCAACACAGCCGGAGTAACCTTATCAGAACGTACAATCATAGCATCAGCATCCTTAACGGCATCAAGAAGCTGAGCTACATCTGTATATTTTTCAAGCAACACGAGTTCGTTGCCTGCACCTTCTATTTCTTTCTTTATTCCTTCAACAGCAACAGCTGCAAAGGGTTTCTCAGTTGCTACTAATACTTTCATTTCGTTGTTAATTAAATTGTTGTTTGTAAAATTTAAGGTTAAGACCAAAATACTTTAATGAACAAGAGAAGCACACCATGCCAGAGATTATATGATAATCAACCCTCGCCGACGATATGCTTCTCTTGCATATTCAGCATGTCGCATTTATTCAAGCGACACACCATTCATTTTGTCTGCTACAGCATTAATGCTGAGCTTCAAAGTCTTTCATACATTTAACAAGTGCCTGTACGCCCTCTATTGACTGAGCATTGTAGCAGCTTGCACGGAATCCGCCGACAGAGCGATGGCCCTTGATACCAACCATACCCTGTGAAGTAGCATACTCTAAGAACGGCTTCTCAAGTTCAGCATACTCCTCGTTCATAACGAAGCAGATGTTCATCAATGAACGGTCTTCTGCATTAACTGTACCGCGGAACAGTTTATTTCTATCGATTTCAGAATAAACGATATCAGCACGCTCATGAGCCAATTTATCCATAGCTTCTACGCCACCCATCTTCTTAATCCAACGGAGGTTTTCAAGAGCTGTATAAATAGGAACAACAGGAGGAGTATTGAACATAGAGCCCTTTTCAACATGAGTCTGGTAGTTCAACATTGTAGGTATCTCTCTCGGAGCCTTACCGAGTTCATCATCCTTAACGATAACGATAGTAACACCTGCCATTGACAAGTTCTTCTGTGCACCGGCATATATACACTTATATTTAGCAACATCTACAGGACGGCTGAAAATGTCTGAAGACATATCACCAATCATAGGAACGTTTACATCAAGTTCCTTGCGGATTTCAGTTCCGTAAATAGTGTTGTTTGTTGTTATATGCAGATAGTCAACATCATCGGGGCAAGTCCAACCCTTAGGAATGAAAGTAAAGTTTGCATCAGCTGAAGAAGCCACTTCAACAACTTCGCCAAACAATTTGGCTTCCTTCATGGCTTTCTTTGCCCATACACCAGTATTTAAATAAGCAGCTTTCTTTATAAGGAAGTTATAAGGTACCATGCAGAATTCCAAAGAAGCTCCGCCGCCTAAGAAAAGAACAGAGTAGCCTTCAGGAACATTAAGCAGCTCTTTAATAAGTGCCACTGCTTCGTCTATAACAGGCTGGAAATCTTTTGCTCTATGGCTAATTTCTGCCAAAGAAAGGCCGCTGCCATTGAAATCTAAAATCTGTTTCGCAGTATTCTCAATCACTTCGCGTGGAAGAATTGACGGACCTGCATTAAAGTTATACTTCTTCATTTGATAGTTTTGGTTTAAAATTAACAATTATACATTTTTTGCTTCATAGCACTTGCGAAGTTACGACTTTTATTTGAACTGGCAAATTTTTTTCAAGAAAATATATAATCTATTTTCTGTTTATCGCATTATTTTATCAACTCCACTATAGTTTTAATACCTTTTAGCTTTTCGCCGGAAGTTTTCGTCAATACGCTTTTCAATTTTTCACGACTCACAGCTGCATAAGAACAGCGTTCTTTAACATCAATGCGTCCTATGTCATCACCCTTTAGTCCTCCAATTTTACATAAGAATCCCAACACATCACCTTTTGATATTTTATCCTTTTTGCCCTTTCCGATATATAACGTCACCATTTTGGGCTGCGGAGGTGTTTCTATATCATTCGGCAATACGTATTCATCAGGCATGTCTTTTATATATTCAGGAATTGTTTCTTCCGGTCCCAACAAGAGAAATGCCCTGCCACATGCCTCCCAACGGCCCGTGCGCCCTACCCTATGTATATATTCATCTTCACCCTGAGGCAAATGATAATGTATAATATTATCCACATCCGGTATATCCAAGCCACGGGCAGCCAAGTCTGTACCAACGAGCACACTTGACGAGCCATTACTAAATTTGTAAATGGCATCCTCGCGTGCCTTTTGGTCAAGTCCGCCATGAAACGCGCTTACAACAAAGCCTTTACTCCGTAAATAATCAGCTACACGTTCAACAGCATCACGATAATTCAGAAATACTATGCTGCTTGACACGCCAAAACTGCATAGCAAGGCGTTAAGAGCATCCAGTTTGTCCTTCTCCTTGCTTTTAACCACAAAAAGATTAATACGTTCAGGTATCTGCTCATCTGTAAGAAAATCAAGACGCACAACTCTGCCCATATTAACAAAGCCGGGTATTTCGTTTGCATCAGTGGCAGACAGCAGCACTCTTCTTTCCACATATGGCAACTTATCTATCAATGCGCTCATTTCCTCATGGAATCCCATCTTCAGACATTTGTCAAATTCATCTATCACCAGATATTTTATACCATCGGCATCAATATTGCCTTTATCAAGGTGGTCATTAAGCCTGCCGGGAGTAGCAAATACAATTTGTGGTCTAACCTTACGCAAATTCTTATGTTCGTCCATAGCTGCACGCCCACCATACAAAGGCATTGAGCGCAAGCCACATGCCATACGTGAAAACACATCATGCGACTGCAACGCCAATTCACGTCCGGGAACTACAACCACAGCCTGCACCCTGTCAGATTCAGGATTAAGCATGCCGGCCAATGGCAGCAGATATGCCAACGTTTTACCGCTGCCCGTAGCAGACAATATGACCAAATCAGAATCTGTATTCACCAGCACGTCACCTGCCTGATATTGCATCTTGTTTAGAGATTCAATTTTTAACCTCTGTAATATATCTTGAATTTTCATAATGTCAGTCTTTATTCAAAAATCATAATATTTATCACTAAATTTTAGCACCAGACATATGATTGCCGGCAACGCCGCTATCATAACGTCAGATCATTTATATCGGCAAAGATAATGAAAAATATTGATTATATATAAATATGTGGCAAATTTTATTATTAGATTAAGAACAAAATTTAGTCGGCCAATCATCTTAGTTAACATTACCAGCAATCCGTAGCACCCCACCAATCACCAATTATAACATATTCCGGCGACATACTTAATTTTAATTTCAAGCAGTCATCCACACAACTGACGGGCTAGGATTAAACTCTATTTCCAGAGCACGCACCGTCTGCGCCCTGATAATTTCACTAATATTATATTAATTTACTGAATATAAAAAACATATTATCAAGCTGTTACTGTTAGTCGTTAATTTATATATTTACACATAACATCGAGAATAAAAGCATGCAATAGTACAATTTAAAATCGCGCTCTAAGAATGCTCTAACTAAAACTATGATAATTAATCCGGTAACATTGTCAATCTATATATTACGATAAAATTGGAATAAGAACCATTCTCATCTGCATTATTTACAGCAAATGATTGATTAATATTTTAACAAGTCGTTTATATAATTATACGATGATTGCAGTAACACTAAGCACTAATCATATCTTACTGAAGTAGTATAATTATATAAAAGAATTCTTTTTGATACTAAAACACGTCTTAAGCCATTCAATATGTTATTACACTTATGTCACGATTTTATGACGAAATAGAAAATTAAGCGCTCTAAGATGTATTAATTCGGTAAAGTTTATTTACATAATCACATAAAAGGCATGCTTTTATAAGACAATTCAGCCACTTTCGAGGCACAAATCACCCGTATTCTGGTCCCCAAAAGCCGATTTATATTATTAAAAAAGGAACGTTTTGGCATAAAAACACGCCAATTTAATTGCGCACATCGGCACAACTCCGCATAATACATTGAAACTCACTTGTTTACCCTTGCACACAAAAACTATCTGTTTTCACGGCCAGCAAATTTTAATTTTTAAATATCGCCGTCTGAGAGCTCCATCTAAAACCAAATAGAAAGCAATCATGCGATAGTATTGACATTATGTCAATTTACGTCATCAACATAAATAACAAGTTTTGGAATAAAAGAAAAGGAACAGAACACTGCATTTACCTATTCTAAATTTACGACACATTTACGAAAGCTAACAATCTCACATTGCTAAAAAAATGTTTAAATTAAAAGCAAAAACATGGTATGACAATAAACAAATTAAATGAATTTCCGTATATTTGCATAATATAGGATTTGACTCGGCAGTACAAAAATCCAAAACAAGTTTTTTGCTTTTTGCAATGCTCTCGCCTTTCGCTATATTTGCATAATATAGGATGCGGCTCGGCAATGCAAATTCAAAAAAAGTGTTTTTTGTTTTGCATTGCACTCGCCTTTCGCTATATTTGCACTGCGCAGGACTCGTCAGTTCACCGCACAAGACGCCAAAACGCAATATATAAAAGAGCTGATGCCAAATGTTTAAACCAACTTTACAAGCTATGCTTTCGGTAAGGCTTAATGCTGGTAAATTTAAACTAAGATAAAAGACTACAAGGCATATGACTTTAACTTCTTTAATAACAAAAGCACTCCCCTTCTTGTTGCTCTGCACAACATTCTTTTCATGTCGTGACGGAGGCAGAACTGAAAGTTTATTGCGCACGGCAGACAGCCTTATGGAAGAACATCCCGACAGCGCACTGACCATATTGAGGCGCGACTCGCTCGAGATATGCCGTTCGGGCAAAGACTATCGCTTATGGTACGCACTGTCGCGCACCGAAGCCGACGATAAATGCTATATCCTACATGTGTCAGACTCAACCATACGCGCTGCAGCAAACTATTATAATAGTCATGGCAGTGACTTTCAGCGCGTCCGTGCTAATTATCTTCTCGGCCGAGTCTATTGTGACATGCATCTTTATGGTCATGCCCTAACATCGTTCAACAAAGCAATTAAAGTGGAGTCTGAAAACGATTCTACTATAAATCGCTATAAAGCCCGTTCTGCCACATGGGCAGGATATGTCTATGAGGTGAAGGGCTTGCATAAAGATGCGTTGCGATATAATAAGTTGGCATACGGATATGCCAAGCAAGCCGGTGCGCAGGTTACAGAAGTTTATTCATTGAGAGATATTGGACGGTCGTACAGCTATCTCAAGCAGAACAACACGGCAATACCTTATTATCGGCAAGCTGCCAAAAAGGCAAAGGCTATTGGTGACGCGAACCTTTATAATATGGTTATGGAGGAACTGGCCGGTATATATATTGAAGAAGGTCAGCTTGATGACGCTTATTCGGCATTGAATACGCCCTTTCTTGCAACGACAGACAAAGACATATCGTCTCATTATTATGTTTGGGCATATTATTTTGAGCATACGGGACAACTTGATTCTGCCGTTGCATATAATAAACGTGGGATGAGTTACAGTAATAATACAGAAAAAAGAGATGCGTGTCTGGATATAATAAGAATCTTAAATAAGCAGGGCAAGCGTGACGAGGCAATGGAATATTACGATAAATATTCTGTGTATTCCGACTCTGTGACGGCAAGCGAGTTAAATGAAACATCAGATATGTTGTCACAGGTGGAGAAGAATATTGATATAGAGCGTAAAAATACTGTATTGGCAGAGACAAAGACAAATCTTACCATATTGCTTTCGGTAATTATCTTTACGGTGATAGTTGTGTCTTTAATTTTGATAAAACATTATTCTAATGTGAAAAAACGCATACGGGAACAGCAGGAACGTGCAAATAATTATTTAAGCCAGCTCCAAGAAACAGAAATGCAAAAAATGAAGCGTAATGAAGAGCGTATAGCACAATTGGAAACAGAATTATCTGTCTCGAACGAAAAACTTACTGAAATACGCAAGTCTTTAATGCGTAACGAGGCTGAGATGCTGGCTAAGCAGAATGAACATATGCTCTTTAAAGAAAAACATCGTGAGCTGCTGATAGCTGACTTGGCTGATACGGATGTATATAAATTGTATCACACTCCAAATGCCGTACCGTCTTCTGCTGATTATCACAGACTTGTTGAAGCCTTGAATAAGGCATACAACAATTTTACAAAACGCCTTAAAGAGTTTTATCCAGACATAAATGATAATGAAGTATGGATTTGCTGTATGGTGAAAGCAGGTCTTTCATCTAAAGAAATATGCAATATCTCACCTTATTCATATAGCTCTCTCGGCATGGCAAAGTCACGCTTATACTTTAAAATGTTTCAAAAAAAGGGAGGAGCAAAAGATCTTGACCATTTCATAAAAGAACTTTAGCGCTATTGTAAATAGCTGAAAATCAATAGATTGTAATTTTGTGAAGTTTTGTGAAGTGAAATATTATCATATATTTCGCTATTGTTTGTACTTTTGTATAAGTTGAATATGAAACTATGAAAAAGCCGTATCCTTATTATTTGCGATATGTGCAATCTTCGTTTTCGTAGCAATAATGCCTAATGGTTTGGCAGGAGATTCCGGATAAGGCATTATAATTAGTAATAGACTTATTTAAATTTTTGGTGGACAAAATATGATTATATTTAAGCTATTAATAACAATTACGCTGCTTGCGGCGGGTATATATTTTGATATACGTAAGAGAAGAAACGCTCTCGCATGTTTATTCTTTTACGTTTCTTTTCTCACAATGTTTGCCAACGTATTTGAGGATTTGACCAACTGGCATGAGCTGGCCGTAATAGCAACTTGCCTGCTGATATTCGCGGGGATATTGCTTATTGTGAGAAAAATAAATAACAAGTATAAAAGATAATTATAAGTTGCAGATTTTTTTATTGAAGAAATCTTAATGTTTTTCTTTAATAAAGTTATGTACATACTGAATGAATATAAGAATTTAAATATGGCATATAAATTGGTTATTTTGTTGTATTCCCTCATCAACTGCTTTACACTTTCAGCCCAGACAACTGACAGCGTGATAATGAGCATTGTTTATACATCTGAATACAACTACTCAAAATATAAGAAGCCTGACCGTTGTGATATGATGCGTCTTGATATAGGAAAGCACGCATCACACTTTTTCAGCGACTATTTTGAGCAGAAACTGGCAAAGATGGACAGCATGAATATGAGTGGAAGCATAAGCGTAAATACAATTAGCACAAAATTTCTTTCGGATCCTTTAACTTATATGCCTGACACGTACGGACAGACAATTCTGCAAGAAGTTATAAACCGGTTTGTTCCCAAAGCTAATGCTAAGGCGAAGTTGCATTTTCTAGAATACTATGACATAAATAAACAATATATATGTTCTTAACAGTCAACAGAAGTATGAGGTCATTGTAAATATGCCAGTGATTAGCTGTTGTCTACATGAATTTTTATCAGCCGTAAAAACATACTTATATGACAGATATTTCGTAATATCCTTTAAATAATTAATTTTATGAGAAAATACATCTTATTACTTTTGCTATTGAATTTTGCTGCGCTGTCGGCCGAGACAGCCGACAGCGTTATGCTGCACATCGTATATAATACAACTTATGCCACATACGGCAACGGACATAAGACCCATGACGTTATGGCATTGGATGTAGGACGTACCATGTCTCATTTTTACAGCGAGGCACAAAGGCTGCGTGACGAGCAGATGAAAAAGGTAAATGAAAGCAATCTGCCACTCGAGGTAGCCATAAACAACGCAAAGAACGTTGGCGGAGGAGGTTTGCAATGGCATGTATGCAAGCGCCCTTCAGGTGGTGACAGTATAACGTTTTATGATACGTTTGGGTTAGACGGAGTGAAATACACTGAAGCTGACAAACGGCTGCAGTGGAATATCGAAGATGGCGACACCACGATATGCGGATACAGCTGTGGCAAGGCATGGACGAATATAGGTGGAAGACGATGGACTGTATGGTTCACAGCAGACATTCCGGTAAGCGACGGTCCATGGAAACTGCGCGGACTGCCGGGACTCATACTCAAAGCTGTTGAATCCGATGGAATATATTCATTCTGCTGCACATCTATAACAAGCGGAAACGGAATGTTTGTGGAAATGCCTTCGGGAAATTATACAGATTGCACTTACGATGAATACAAAACGATTTATTATAAATATAACGACGACCCAATACAGTTTCTTGTCACCCGTACCGGCAACTCGCTGCCCATTCCCGGCAGTAAACGGAAGAGCGCGATAATATCAATAGACGAAAAACCGTTTACGCACTGATTACGTCCCTCTCTCTGCGCCTTTTGCGTTATGATATACATCTGTCGCGCTACAAAATTTAAAGTTTTAAGCATGTAAGGAGACAATGCCATGACAAATTGGATTGCAACTTAATGAAGAGAGGCTGATAATATGTTCATGCATTGCATAAAAATAATAAGCTAAGATATGAGAAAATTCATGATTACATTCTTGTTGTTGCCGTTTATGACGCTGTCTGCCTCCACAGCCGACAGTGTTCGACTTAGCGTAACATATCAGGCGCGATATGCTAACGCAGAAGGTGAAAACGAAGCTAAACAGGACGTGATGAAGCTTGACATTGGCAACAGTGCGTCACACTTTTATAGTTGGATGAACAGAATGAAAGAAGCCTTGATTGACAGCATGAATGCTACAGGACAGATAAACTTAGAGAAGATACGCAAGCAGGTTAAGCCATATCAGAGCGGGCAGGCGTATCACATTTATAAGAACATTCCGTCACAGGGAAGACTGGTGTATGTCGACAGGGTACTGATAGATTTCTTTAAATATGTAGAAGACATGCCACATATAGAATGGACTCTGACAGAGAGCGACAGCACCGTGGCTAGCTATAGATGCCAAAGCGCTGTGGGCGAATTGCGCGGACGTAGATGGCACGTATGGTTTACCGCCGACATACCCATAGCTGACGGCCCGTGGAAATTATGCGGCCTGCCTGGACTGATACTAAAGGCTGCTGACGAAACAAGAACATTCTCGTTTGTATGCACAGCCATAGAAAAAGGCGACGGGCGGCTGTTGGCGGTCGACAAGCAAAAGTATGTAGACTGTACTCCTCTGGAGCTGCAAGACATCTACAAGGAATATTTTGCCAACATAAAACTTTATATGGAAAAGGTAAACGGTGTTCCGTTCACCAAACATTATATGGAAACAGGAAACACTGAAGCATTGAGGAAAAAGCCGGTGAATCTGATGGAGACATACAGGCCTTAACCTTTCAGCCTCAGTAATGAAACCGCTTATGATTATATGAAAAATAAATTATACCCAATTATGAAAAAGATATTTGTCCTGATTTTACTTATGATTCCACTGCTGCTTAATGCCCAGACATTTACGGGCGTTGTTAAGGATGAGGGCGGCAAGCCGCTTCCAGGAGTTTCGGTTATGCTCAAAGGCACAACAGGACGCATAAGGGCATACGCCATAACAGCTAAGACGGGAGCCTTTACTCTGAAGTATGAAGGAGAAGACGGACAAACCGACTCGCTCGTATTCAGAAGTATGGGCTATGCCACAGTGACGCTGGCTGCAAAGACATATAAAGACGGACGGACAATAACCATGAGGGAAGAAGCTTTCGCGCTGAAAGAAGTGAAGGTGAAACCAGACAAGATAACACAGCGCGGCGACACGATAGACTATTTGGTTAGCAGTTTCCGGCAGAAAAACGACCGCTCGATAGCCGACGTCATATCACGTATGCCCGGAATGGAGGTCGGAAAAGACGGCAGCATAACATATCAGGGCAAAAGCATCAACAAGTTTTATATTGAAGGCATGGACCTCATGGGCAGCAAATATGGCGTAGCGAGCAACAACATAGATGCCGGCAAGGTGAAGAAGGTGCAGGTGATGGAGAATCATCAGCCAGTGAAGACACTTAAGAATGTAGTGTTCAGTGACCAGGCTGCGCTTAACATCGTGCTCGACGAGAAGGTGAAAGATATGTGGCAGGGCGAGATGTCGCTTGCCGGAGGCGCCACTCTGCAGGGAAAGACAGACGCATTGTATGACAGTCGGGCATTGGCAATGCTGTTTTCGCGCAAGATGCAGAGCATATCAATGTATAAATGCAACAATACAGGCAAGGACATAAGCAGCGAAGTTGGCTCATTGGCATCGCTCGAAGAGAGCGTGCTGACTGCGGGCGGACTGCTTTCGGGTATTGGTCTGGGCAGAACAGGACTTGACGAAAGCCGAACCATGTTTAACAACACACATATACTTGCCACCAACTGGCTGTTTAAGACGGCGGCAGACAACGACCTGCGACTTCAACTTACGGGGCTGTTCGACAAGAGTCTGGAGCGGCAGCAGTCGCAGACTGTTTATACCGACTTAGGCAGCGGAGCCGTGATAACACAGGACAACGACGCACGGGCATACCGTAACGAATATGAAGGCGAGCTGATGTATAAAGTGAATAAAGACAGGCTATATCTTGTAAACACCCTTAAAGGATATGCTGACTTTAACCGCAGCCTCGGTACATCTGTACTTAACGGACAGACAACGCAGCAGAGCGTAAGACCGCGTGAAAGATATGTGGCAGACAATCTGCGTTTCATTAAGAATTTTTCAGGAGGAAACAGTTTTTCGTTAAGTTCAGCTGCCGCTTATCATTATAAGCCCGGAACGCTGCTCATATCAGACGGATCGGCAGAGACACTCAACATAGGTCAGTTAGACTGGAAAACTTATACAAACTTCAGACACAGATTGTGGTTGCTGAATATTACATATACCGTAGGATTTGACCTGAAACGACAGAACATTGATGTAGAAAACGCAGTGAACACAGCCACCGATAAATATGATGAATATAGGGTTTACGTATCTCCCGACATAAGCATCAAGACACACGACGTAAGTATCAGTCTTAATGTGCCGATAAACTGGCGCTATCGCAGTCTTAATTCGCTGTCGGCACATAAGTTTACGGCAGACCCATCACTCTATTTCAGCTATGAGCCAACGGCTCGATGGCAACTTACTGCAGGCGGATCATATTCATGGATGCCGCAGGACGCACTGACATCCATGCCGACGCTGGTGTTCACCGACTATATAACAGCGCGTCGCGGCAACGGACAGCTTGACTATATTGACGCTTTTGTATTGAATGCCGCTGCAAGATACAAAAACGTGATAAGCGGATTTTTTGCCAATGGCGGAGTAGTTTACAGCCGTATGGGCAACATGTTGATGTATAAGGGTGAACTTGTAGATAATGTTTATTGCAGCACTCCGTCAGACCAACGCTCGTCCGTAAGCATGATTACGCTTAACGGCTCGGCAAGTAAGAACTTCGACTGGGCCGGTCTGTTACTTAAATTATCTGCACGTCAGACATGGAACAACTACAGCATGCTCATAAATGACTATGTGCAGCCATTCAGAATGGAAAGCAGCGAGATAAAGCTCAACATCTCTATTAAGCCTCTATATTGGCTTTCTGCCGACTTGACGTCTTCACTAAACCGTAACCATCAGACCAATCAGGAGAGTACAGACGGTTATGACGAAACATTATGTTATTTTACCCATAAACTGCGCACATATATCATGCCTGGCAACTGGATTATTGAGTTTGACAACGAGATGTATCACAGCAACGACGAATCGGTGTCGACAACATTGTTTTCCGACCTTTCGATAACATACAAGACACGACACATTGAGATAGGCGCAGCTTGTCATAACCTGTTTGGTAAAGATCTGTTTGAGCGCCGATATTTCACAGACACACAACGCATATATACATCCACCCGTCTACGTCCACGAGAAATATTGTTCAAGGTACGTTTCAGTTTGTAGTGACAGAATGACCGTAAAAATTCATAGCCTTGCTGGCTAAAAGAACAGAATCGTCATCAGAATTGAAACTGTATTTTTGCTTTATATAAAACGGATTTTAGTACTATTTTTCGCTAATAGAAAATAGAAATGCGGCTGAAAATATGGATGCGCAAAAAGGTAAAAATGTATATGAACTAATGACTGATTTGAAGTAAATGTGATGGTATCTGAAAAGATAAGAGGGTGAGGCTAAACAATCAGCCCCACCCTCTTATTTTTGTATTGCTCAATAATAACGAACTATCGGATAATAATTAATTGCTATTCGAACACCTCTTCAATACCTCCTGCGCTATAGTCATCAAACTCTGAAACACAGGGGTTGAAATCTTCAGGTATATCAAACTTCTCGTTAGGATCGTATCCCAGAGAACGGTCGGCAAACACCTTCTTCATGTAATACGCCCAGATAGGCAAAGCCATATTAGCGCCCTGTCCCATTCTGGTAGAGTCGAAATGAATGTCACGATCTTCACCGCCAACCCAACAGCCGCTTACCAAAGATGGCGTGAAACCCATAAACCAAGCATCGGCATTACGGTTGGTGGTACCAGTCTTGCCTCCCATATCACACTCAACCTTATACTTATATCTCATTCGGCTACCTGTACCACCATCCATCACAGCCTTAAGCATCTCGAGCATTTTATAAGCACTCTCTTCGCTTATCACCTCATTCATACGTGGCTGGAACGTAGCTATTACGTTGCCTTCGTTGTCCTCTATCTTTGAAACAAACATAGGCGAACAATGTATTCCATGATTTGCAAACGTAGTGTAAGCACTTACCATCTCACATACAGAGGCTTCATTAGGGCCAAGACAAAGTACAATAGACGGATATACGCCATAAGTGTTTATACCGAAATCACGCAATATACGCAAAAAATCCTGAGGATTAATACGACTCATCAAATACGCAGATATCCAGTTGTTCGACTGTGCAAGTCCCCATTTCAGAGTTACCATTTGTCCATATCTTGACCGACTGCCATTTCTTGGTGTCCAGTTGCCATAAGATCTCTGAACATTGGGTGCAACATCACAAGGCGACATACCGTTAGACATACTTAAAGCATAAAGGAACGGCTTTATCGTTGATCCCACCTGCCTGCGTCCCTGTGTAGCCATATCATAAGTAAAATGAGTAAAATCTACGCCTCCCACATAAGCCTTGACAGCACCATTATGCGGATCCATACTGACAAAACCAGAACGCAAGAATGATTTTATATAACGAATTGAATCGAGCGGTGTCATCACTGTATCTACATCACCATGATACGTGAATACGGACATCTCAACAGGTGTTCTAAATGCTTTTTGTATTTCACTTTCCGTAGCACCTTGCTCTTTCATAGCCCTATATCTCTCGCTCTGTCTTATTGACCTGTTCAGAATTCCTTTTACCTCAGCAGCAGTAAGAGCATTAGTAAACGGAGCGTTTGGCTTTGTTCTGTTCTCTTTCGTAAAAGCCGGCTGAAGATAATTCCCCACATGCTTCAATACGGCCTCCTCAGCATACTTCTGCATTCTGGAATCTATTGTTGTAAAAATCTTCAAACCATCTGTATACACATTATAAGGTTCACCATTCTTCTTATGATTCTTATTACACCAGCCATACAAAGGATCAGTCTCCCATGCCAAAGAATCAATTGTAAACTGAACCCTATTCCAAGATGGATAATTTTCCAACGTTGGTTTTTGAGCCATAATGTATTGTCTTAAAAACTCCCTAAAATAAGTTGCAATACCATCCTTATGGTCAACACGATGAAAATTAAGAGCCAAAGGCTCATCATGAGCTTTTTGATATTCTTCATTTGTAAGATATCCAGCTTTCAACATTTGCCCCAGAACAACATTACGGCGATCTGTACATCTTTCAGGATATCTTACAGGATTAAAATAAGAAGGATTCTTACACAAGCCAATAAGTGTGGCAGACTCTGTCAATGTAAGATTTTTAGGATCCTTGTCAAAATAAACATCAGCAGCGGTCTTGATGCCTACGGCATTATGAAGAAAGTCGAAATAATTAAGGTACATTGTTATTATTTCTTCTTTTGTATAAAAACGCTCAAGTTTCACAGCAATAACCCATTCTATTGGCTTCTGCAACAAACGTTCAAGTGTGCTTTTAGCTGTAGCTGAATAGAGTTGCTTTGCAAGTTGCTGGGTTATTGTTGAACCGCCACCTGCGCTTTTCTGTCCTAAAATTCCACGTTTTACAACAGCACGAGTTAATGCGATAAAATCTATGCCGGAATGATCGTAAAATCGTTCGTCTTCTGTAGCGACCAAAGCCTGAACCAGATAAGGCGAAATACCATCATAATCAACATGTACCCTATTTTCACGATTCATATTATATGTACCAAGAATCTTGCCGTCTACAGAATAAACCTGAGAGGCATATCGGCTAATAGGGTTTTGCAAATCTTCCAAATCTGGCATATAACCAATCCATCCAAACCATATGGAAGTAAAACTAACAGCCAAAAATACTATAACCGCACAAAGCGTTCCCCAAAGGATACGCACAAATGTTTTTCTCATTATTTATAATAAAAAACTAATTAGCTGCAAAAATACTATTTTTCTTTTGAAATATCAATCATAAATTAAAAATAATGCTTAACTTAGCGGTCGAATTAGAAACACTACATTAATGGGAAAACATAATTTTGTAACTATTGCTGATTTATCAAAGGAGAAAATTCTTTACATGATAAAGTTGGCACAAGAGTTTGAAAAACATCCTAACAGAGAAATTCTAAAAGGCAAGGTTGTAGCTACGCTTTTCTTTGAACCTTCTACACGTACTCGCCTAAGTTTTGAAACTGCAGCAAATAGACTTGGAGCACGTGTTATAGGATTTAGTGACGCGAAAGTAACAAGCGCGACTAAAGGAGAAACATTAAAGGATACGATATTAATGGTATCCAACTACGCCGATGCGATTGTAATGCGCCACTATATTGAAGGTGCTGCACAGTATGCAAGTGAAGTTGCCCCAATACCAATTATTAATGCTGGAGACGGTGCACACCAACACCCCTCACAATGTATGCTTGATTTATACTCAATATACAAGACGCAAGGCACACTTGAAAATCTGAATATATGTCTCGTTGGTGATTTGAAATACGGAAGAACTGTTCACTCTCTTATCATGGCAATGAGACACTTCAATCCAACGTTCCATTTCATTGCACCTAAGGAACTTGCAATGCCTAATGAATATAAAATTTATTGTAAAGAACATAATATAAAATATGTGGAACATACGGCATTCAACGAAAAAATAATAAACGAGGCCGATATTCTATATATGACACGAGTACAGAAAGAAAGATTCTCTGACTTAATGGAATATGAGAAAGTAAAAAATGTTTACATTCTAAAAAACGACATGCTCAATAACGCAAGGGATAACATGAAAATATTGCATCCGCTTCCACGTGTTAACGAAATAGAATATGAGGTTGACACAAATCCGCATGCATATTATATCCAGCAGGCACAAAACGGCCTTTATGCACGTGAGGCTATCATATGCGACGTACTAGGCTTGTCTATGGATGAAATCATTAACGACCCTACTATTATTAAATAAGCAGAACTTTATTAAGCCAGTAAACAATGAGCAAGAAAGAAAGATTGGTAGCAGCAATAGAAAATGGTACCGTCATTGACCATATACCTTCAGAAAAGACATACGAAGTGGCCAATATTTTAGGACTTCAGAATTTGAAAACTGTAGTTACTATAGGCTATAATTATCTGTCAAAGAAAATCGGACATAAAGGAATTATCAAAGTCGAGGACAAATTCTTCACAGATGAAGAAATCTCAAGACTTTCTGTTGTTGCTCCAAATGTCGTTCTCAACATCATACGCAACTATGAGGTTGTTGAGAAGAAAAAAGTCGTTACACCCAACGAACTTCAAGGAATCATCAAATGCAATAATCCTAAGTGTATTACAAATAATGAACCGATGAAAACCGTGTTCCATGTAATAGATAAAGAAAATGGCATTATTAAATGTCATTATTGCGACAAGGAACAAGATATTAATAAGGTTAAACTCGTATAAGTTATAGAATAATTATCTTGCATGCATCGATATTTTTTTATATTTTTGCATAACTATTAATAACCTAAACACAACATTCATATTAAAATCTATCGTATGGAAAGAGATCAAGTAATTTTCGACCTCATCGAAAGAGAACATCAAAGACAGTTAAAGGGAATGGAACTCATTGCCTCAGAGAACTTTGTAAGTGATGAAGTTATGCAGGCTATGGGCTCATACTTGACAAACAAGTATGCAGAAGGCCTTCCAGGAAAACGCTATTATGGCGGTTGCGGTGTGGTAGACGAAGTTGAAACACTGGCTATCGAACGCGTAAAAAAACTTTTTGGTGCAGAATTCGCAAATGTTCAGCCTCACTCTGGAGCACAGGCAAATGCTGCTGTTCTTTTAACTGTATTAAATCCAGGAGATACGTTCCTTGGGCTTAACCTTGCCCATGGAGGTCACTTGTCTCATGGCTCAAGTGTAAACACATCAGGTATATTATATAATGCTGTAGGATACAATCTCGACAAAGAAACTGGTCGCGTTGACTATGACGAGATGGAAAAACTGGCAATCGAGCATAAGCCCAAATTAATCATTGGCGGTGGTTCAGCATATAGCCGCGAATGGGATTACAAACGCATGCGTGAAATTGCAGACAAAGTAGGAGCAATTTTAATGGTTGACATGGCTCATCCTGCAGGTCTTATTGCCGCTGGTCTTTTGGATAATCCTGTTAAATATGCACATATTGTAACATCTACAACTCACAAAACACTACGTGGCCCAAGAGGCGGTATTATCCTTATGGGTAAAGACTTTGAGAATCCATGGGGTAAGAAGACACCTAAAGGTCAAATCAAGATGATGAGTCAGCTTCTTAACAGTGCTGTATTCCCTGGTACACAGGGCGGACCGCTGGAGCATGTAATAGCAGCAAAAGCAGTAGCATTTAATGAAGCACTACAACCAGAATTTAAAGAATGGGCTATGCAAGTTAAGAAAAATGCGACTGTACTTGCTGACGAACTCATTAAACGCGGCTTTACTATCGTAAGTGGAGGAACAGACAACCACTCTATGCTCGTTGACCTGCGTTCTAAATATCCTGATCTTACAGGAAAAGTTGCAGAAAGTGCATTAGTTGCTGCTGATATAACCGTAAATAAGAATATGGTTCCGTATGATACACGCAGTGCATTCCAAACATCAGGAATACGTCTTGGCACTCCTGCTATAACAACAAGAGGAGCAAAAGAAGACCTCATGGTTCTTATCGCAGACCTTATTGAAGAAGTTCTGAACAGTCCTGAAGATGAAAACGTAATTTCTTCAGTGCGTCAAAGAGTGAATGAAACAATGTCAAAATACCCACTTTTTGCATATTAATAAACAGAAAGTAATATATTATTATGGCATGCCTACATTACCTGAGGCATGCCATATTATTTATATTTACATTGACGACAAATAGATAAATAATATCCATATATAACACTAAAACGATAAGACTACCCAAATACAGAACAAAGCAAGATGTAAAATCGCACAATGATAGACCAAGAAAGGATTTTTAAATATTTTTATTACAACAACCAAACCAACAAACACAAAAAATTTGGAAGTTTAAATTATTTGTTATAATTTTGCAGCCGATTTAGTCCGTATAGGCTCAAACAAGCTATGACACGATGTCATACGCCTTACGGAAAAAACCGTTTAACATAATAAAATGTACGCAATTGTAGAAATTAACGGTCAGCAGTTTAAGGCAGAACAGGGCAAGAAACTGTTCGTTCACCACATGAAAGATGTGAAAGAAGGCCAGGCTGTTGAATTCGACAAGGTACTGCTTGTCGACAAAGAAGGTTCAGTACAGGTAGGTGCACCAACCGTAGACGGTGCAAAGGTAGTATGTGAAGTTGTAAATCCTCTTGTAAAAGGTGACAAAGTCATCGTTTTCAAGATGAAGCGCAGAAAAGATTACCGTAAGAAGAACGGACATCGTGCTCAATTCACTGAAGTACAAATCAAAGAAGTAATCGCTTAAATTTTAGGAGGAACAAGAAATGGCACATAAAAAAGGTGTAGGTAGTTCTAAGAACGGACGTGAGTCAGCTTCTCAAAGATTAGGCGTTAAGATTTGGGGTGGTCAGAAAGTAATTGCTGGTAACATTATTGTTCGTCAGCGTGGTACTAAGCACAACCCTGGCAAGAACGTAGGTATTGGTAAAGATGATACTCTTTATGCTTTGGTTGACGGCGTGGTTAATTTCCACAAGGGCCGCAGAGACAAGAGTGTTGTATCTGTAATACCTGAAGCAGAAGCTTAAACAAAAGAATTTTTAATTATTTATTCCAAACAAACACAAGAATCCCTTTTCTCACACGAGAATCGGGATTTTTGCTTTTTTTAGTCGCTACAAAAAATTTTTTTTGTAAATTTGCATCTGTTATTATAAAATATAAATTTGTATGCTTACACTAAAACTCATCAGTGAAGAAACTGAACGTGTAATTAAAGGGCTTGAGAAAAAACACTTTAATGGTGCCAAAGAGGCTATTGACAATGTCTTAGCATTGGATAAGACCAGACGTGAAACCCAGCAAAAGCTTGACAAAAATCTGCAGGAATGCAAATTGTTGTCAGCACAAATTGGCTCTCTAATGAAAGAAAAGAAAACAGACGAAGCCAATGCGATTAAAGAAAATGTATCCAAGCTAAAAGAAAGTGCCAAAAATCTTGAGCATCAATTAGATAAAACCCAAGAAAAACTGACAGAACTACTCTGTACAATCCCCAACATTCCAAACGACGATGTTCCGGAAGGTAAAGATGCATCAGATAATGTTATCGTAAAAGAAGGCGGACAAATACCCGACCTTCCAGAAGATGCTTTATGCCATTGGGATCTATGCAAAAAATTCAATTTAATAAACTTCGATTTAGGTGTAAAAATTACAGGAGCCGGATTCCCTATATATATAGGAAAGATGGCACGTTTTCAAAGAGCGCTCGAAGCATTTTTTCTTGAAGAAGCACGTAAAAGCGGATACTTGGAAATACAACCTCCATATGTAGTAAATGAAGCATCTGGATACGGAACAGGCCAGTTACCAGACAAGGAAGGTCAAATGTATCATTGCAATATGGACAATCTTTATCTTATTCCTACAGCAGAAGTTCCTGTAACCAATATATTCAGAAACGTCATATTGGACGAGAAAGATCTTCCAATCAAAAGATGTGCATATTCTGCATGTTTCAGACGTGAGGCTGGTTCATATGGTAAAGACGTGAGAGGACTTAACAGATTACATCAATTTGATAAGGTTGAAATTGTCCGCATAGATAAGCCAGAACATTCTTATGAATCACTTAATGAAATGCTTGCACATGTTGAAGGATTGTGTCAGAAACTAGAATTGCCATATCACATTTTACGTCTTTGTGGAGGCGACATGAGTTTTACATCAGCTATTTGCTATGACTTTGAAGTCTATAGCACTGCACAAAAGAAATGGCTCGAAGTTTCATCTGTCAGCAACTTCGAAAGTTATCAGGCTAATCGTCTAAAATGCCGCTATCGCAATTCTGAAACGAAAAAAACAGAACTGTGCCACACATTAAATGGCTCTGCATTAGCTTTACCTCGCATTGTAGCTACAATAATTGAAAACAATCAAACACCAGAAGGTATTAAAGTTCCCAAAGCGCTTATACCATACTGCGGATTCGATATGCTTGACAATAATAACTTTTAAATACAAGTCTATTGCAAAACCTAAATTTATGGTTTATGGTTTGCTACCATAAACCATAAATTATATAACACCTTAATTATTAAATACTACACCATAAAACAACAATGAACAAGATTATCCGTAAGGAACAATTCTCAGAGAAAGTATTTCTCTTTGAAGTAGAAGCGCCACTGATTGCAAAAAGCCGGAAAGCCGGTAATTTTGTGATCGTAAGAATTGGCGAAAATGGCGAACGTATGCCGCTCACAATTGCAGATGCAGACATAGAAAAAGGAACCATTACAATGGTTGTGCAAAAAGTAGGTCTGTCATCAATTAAGATGTGTAATCTGAACGTCGGAGATTATATCACAGACGTTGTTGGACCACTTGGAAATCCTACAGACATAAAAAAATTTGGAACCGTAATATGTGCAGGAGGCGGAGTTGGAGTTGCTCCAATGCTTCCTATTATAAAAGCATTAAAAGCAGCAGGCAATAGAGTTTTATCTGTAATTGCAGGACGAAACAAAGATTTAATTATACTTGAAAATGAAGTCCGAGAGAATAGTGATGAAACTATAATAATGACAGATGACGGGTCTTATGGGGAAAAAGGAGTCGTAACAGTCGGTATTGAAAAACTTATAAATCAAGAACATATTGATAAAGTTTTTGCTATCGGACCTCCTATTATGATGAAGTTTAGTTGCATGCTAACACAGAAATACAATATCCCAACAGATGTATCCCTAAATACAATCATGGTCGATGGTACTGGAATGTGTGGTGCATGTCGACTTACTATTGGTGGAAAGACAAAGTTTGTTTGCATTGACGGTCCTGAATTTGACGGAGCATTAGTTGACTGGGATGAAATGTTTAAACGCATGGGGACATTCAAACGTGCAGAACAAGAAGAACTAGAACATTTTGAAGAGCACCTAAATGCGACAAAACAAAGCAATGAGGATAAAGAAGAGCACCTAATTAGTGTAAACGACCAAATTACAGACGAACCTATAGACGTTTTGACAGACAGAAACTCAGAATGGCGTAAAGCTCTGCGTGCAACGATGAAACCCAAAGAGCGGACTGCCATTAAACGAGTAATAATGCCAGAATTAGATCCTTCTTATCGCTCTACCACAAGATATGAAGAAGTTAATAAGGGTTTGACAAAGGAGATGGCTATGACAGAGGCTAAAAGATGCCTTGACTGTGCCAAACCAACATGTATAGAAGGCTGTCCGGTTAATATCAATATTCCGTCATTCATCAAGAATATTGAACGAGGCCAGTTCTTAGCCGCTGCTAAAGTACTTAAAAACACCTCTGCCCTACCCGCTGTATGTGGACGTGTTTGTCCACAGGAAAAGCAGTGTGAAAGCCAATGTATACATCTCAAGATGAATGAACCTGCTGTTGCAATTGGATACCTTGAACGTTTTGCTGCAGATTATGAACGTGAAAGTGGACAGATCTCATTACCAGAAATAAGTTCTTCCAACGGTATTAAGATTGCTGTTGTCGGCTCTGGTCCTGCTGGACTAAGCTTTGCAGGGGACATGATAAAAAAGGGATATGAGGTGTATGTATTTGAAGCATTACATGAAATAGGTGGAGTGCTTAAATATGGTATACCAGAATTCCGTCTTCCAAACAAGATCGTCGATGTAGAAATTGACAACCTACGAAAAATGGGAGTTCATTTCCAAACAGACTGCATTATAGGAAAAACTATCAGTATAGAACAGCTTGAGAGTAATGGTTTTAAAGGCATCTTCGTCTGCTCTGGAGCCGGTTTGCCTAATTTTATGAACATACCCGGTGAAAATCTGATAAATATTATGTCATCTAATGAATACCTGACACGTGTAAACCTAATGGATGCAGCCAACCCAACGACCGACACACCTCTAAATATTGGCAAACATGTACTAGTTGTAGGTGGTGGAAATACTGCAATGGATTCATGTAGAACAGCTAAACGTTTAGGAGCAGACGTTACATTAGTATACAGACGTTCGGAAACAGAAATGCCAGCAAGATTAGAGGAAGTCAAACATGCAAAAGAAGAGGGAATTAATTTTATGTGCCTACATAATCCGATAGAATATATATCGGATGAAAATGGTGCTGTAAAGCAGGCTGTGTTACAAGTTATGACTTTAGGAGAGCCTGATGCGTCAGGAAGAAGAAGTCCTGTACCTATTGAAGGTAAAACAATCACAATAGACGTTGACCAAGTCATAGTAGCTATAGGTGTATCACCAAACCCGTTAGTACCGAAATCTATTAAAGATTTAACTCTCGGACGCAAAAATACCATAGTTGTAAATGATGAGATGCAAAGCTCGCGCCCAGAGATTTATGCAGGAGGTGATATTGTCAGAGGTGGAGCTACTGTAATATTGGCAATGGGTGACGGACGACGCGCAGCTCACAACATGGACAAACAACTCATGAAAGAAAATAAATAATGAATGGATTATATACAATCATATTACTCATACTAAGCAATGTGTTTATGACACTTGCTTGGTATGGGCATTTAAAACTTCAAGCATCAGGAATATCAGCAAAATGGCCCATGATAGGAGTTATTCTTTTTTCATGGGGTATTGCATTCTTTGAATATTGCTGTCAAGTTCCAGCAAATCGCATCGGATTCCAAGACAACGGAGGCCCCTTTAATCTTATACAACTTAAAGTTATTCAAGAATGTATAAGTTTAGGTGTATTCGCCGTAATAGCAAATATTCTGTTTCAGGGTCAAACACTGCATTGGAATCATGTACTTGCATTTTTACTAATAATATGTGCAGTATATCTTGTTTTTATGAAATAACAAATATTTCTAATCATAAGAACGATATATCATGCCTATTTTATCTGATAACGAAAAGCTTGAAAGAAAAATCATAAGTCGCTTTCAAAAAGCGATTTATGATTATAATCTTATTTGTGATAATGATAAGATTTTGATTGGAATATCTGGTGGTAAAGATTCCCTATGCCTAGTAGACTTAATCAGTAGAAGACTAAGAATTAATAAGCCTTCATTTGCAGCCGAAGCACTTCATATAAGAATGTCAAACATAAAATACGAATCAGATATATCCTATCTTAAAAACTTCACGGAAAGTAGAGGTATAAAGTTTAATGTTGTGACTACAGGATTTAATGCCATGACAGATAAAAGGAAATCACCATGTTTTCTATGTTCATGGAATCGCCGCAAGCAGTTGTTCACAATAGCTCAAGAACTTGGATGCAATAAAATAGCTTTAGGACATCACATGGATGACATAATTCATACAACTATGATGAATTTATATTTTCAAGGCAGTTTTTCAACCATGCCAGTACGCCTAAAAATGAGAAAAATGCCAATCACAATAATTCGTCCTTTATGTCTAGAAGAAGAAAAAGATATCAAGCAATATGCAATAAACAATAACTATAAAAAACAGATTAAATTATGTCCATATGAAACTGATTCACATAGAAATGATATCTGTTTGTTGTTTAATGAAGTTGAAAAAATGAATAATGAGGCAAGATATTCCATTTGGAACGCATTAGAAAAGAATGGAAAACTCATTGAAGAATAGCCTAATTTTAGTTAAACGAAAATTTCGCCATTCAAAAAAGACATTTATCCTTTCCACTTTCAAACAAATTACGCTATCTTTGCATATCGAGGTGTACTATATATCTCGTAAAAGCATTGTACTCATACAAAAAGGATTCCAAACAATATGTTTATCAAAATAAATAATAACCTTAAAAAACTAGTTAAAGTAATGTCAAATAAACGTTTCATATATTTTATACTGATTATTTTGGCAACAAATGTATCATTTAATGTCTTCGCGCAAAAATCAAGAACCACAAAAAAGGCAGCCACAACAAAAATAACATCAGAAGATCAGGCACAGATGTTATACGAAACGATGCTACCTTCAACAGAACAGATAATGATAATTGATAGTATTATTGCTGATAAAAATAATTTTTTGAACAAAATACCATTGACCAAAGAATCTGGGAGCGTGAATTCTTATAACAACTTTTGGAAAGTATCCGACCAAGCGCAATCGTACACATATATGAATGAATTTGGAAATAAAGTATATTTCTCAAAAAAAGATGAAACAGGCCATTTACGACTTTATACAGCAGATAAACTTAACGGAAAGTGGAACGATATAAGACGTATAACAGATTTTGATGATGAATTTACTGATATAAATAACCCATATATGATGTCAGACGGAATAACTTTATATTTCGCAGGTAAAAGCAAAGATAATTTAGGTGGCTATGACATATATGTAACTATGTATGATGCAGATTCTGCCCGTTTCTACAAACCAGAGAATATAGGTCTTCCATACAACTCAACAGGAAATGATTATTATTGCATAATAAACGAATTTGATTCTATTGGATGGCTTGTTACAGACAGAAGACAACCTGAAGGTAAGGTTTGTATATATACATTTGTTCCGTCAACATCACGTACTATATACGATGACGTTAATATGGATGATAACAAATTGAAAGATCTTGCAGATATCAAAAGTATACAAGCGACATGGACAGATGCAAAAAAACTTAAAGATGCTAGAAATAGGCTGTCCAAACTTATTAAGCGGAAAACGGAAAGTGAAAACAAGAATATCTCATTTATCGTAAATGATAATACAGTATATACTAGTCCTACAGACTTTAAATCAGTAGCAAATCAAAAACGTTTTTTGCAATTATGCGAAATGAAACAAAAAATAAAATATACAGAATTACAACTTGAAACATATAGGAAAAGATATACGACAAATAAGAATAAAGCATTAGGTAAAGAAATTAGAGATATAGAATACCAGCTTGAGAAACTTCACAAATATACCCAAACATTAGAAAAAGAAATAAGAAATACTGAAAACATTGCAATTAATGAACAATAAAATATAGGAGGAAAAATATATGGGAAAACGATATTTTGAAGAGTCTGAATTAATAATTAATCCAGATGGTAGTGTATTTCATCTTCATGTAAGACCCGAGGACCTTGCAGATAAGGTTATTCTTGTTGGAGATCCAGGAAGAGTTGAATTAGTAGCTTCACATTTTGACACAAAAGAATGTAATATTGAAAGTAGGGAATTTCATACAATAACCGGAACATATAATGGCAAACGAATAATGGTCACATCAACAGGTATTGGCTGTGACAACATTGACATTGTAATGAACGAAATCGATGCACTTGCAAATATTGATTTCAATACACGTACAGAAAAAGAAAAAATACGACAGTTAGATATTGTTAGAATAGGTACATGCGGAGGTTTACAACCATACACACCTGTTGGAACTTTTATTTGTTCAGAAAAATCAATTGGATTTGATGGACTCTTAAACTTCTATGAAGGGCGTAATGCCGTGTGTGATCTTGCAATGGAAAGAGCACTTTTAAATCATCTTGGTTGGACAGGAAATATGTGTGCACCTGCTCCGTATATAATAGATGCAGATTCTGAGCTTGTTGAACGCATAGCTGATAAGGATATGGTTAGAGGTGTAACTATTGCCTGCGGTGGTTTCTTTGGGCCACAAGGTCGTCAATTACGCATTCCATTGACTGATCCAAAACAAAATGAAAAGATAGAAAAGTTTGAATATAATGGCTTAAAAATAACAAACTTTGAAATGGAAAGTTCCGCTCTTGCAGGACTCGCTCGCCTTATGGGACATAAAGCAACAACATGCTGCATGGTTATTGCTAATCGTGTTGCAAAAGAAGCAAATACTGGTTATAAAAATCAAATTGATGATTTAATAAAAATTGTTCTTAATCGCATATGATATATGCATTACATTCAAAAATGAAACAATTATTATTAGTCTGTATGATGCTGTGCTATAGTCAATATTTATTAGCACAATACGACTTTATTCGACCTGTAAAAGATTCAATACCCGGAGGATATAATTTCTGGGTATATACCCCACTCGACTATTATTATACGCTTGAGAATACACCAGTAATAATTTTCTTGCACGGCCAAAGTTTATGTGGAAATGACCTTAATAAAGTAAGGCAATATGGACCATTAGATGCAATAGTTAAAGGCAGACAAATTGATGCATTAGTTATTGTTCCACAAAACCCTGGCGGTTCATGGAATCCATACAAAATAAATCAAGTTTTAGAATGGACAAAAAATAATTATTCAATGGACTCTACACGCGTATATGTAATTGGAATGAGTCTTGGTGGATACGGAACGCTTGATTTTACCGGAACTTATCCTGATAAAGTTGCTGCAGCTATGGCGCTTTGCGGTGGATGTACGCTCAAAGACAAAACTGGTTTAGGAAAGGTACCATTATGGATAATACATGGTACTGCTGACAGAGCAGTATCAATAAAAGAATCAAAAGTCGTTGTCGACGAATTAAAACAAACAAATAATGACAAAAGACTTAAATTTGACTGGCTAAAAGATGCTTCACACGGGGCATTAGCACGAATATTATATATGAATAAAACATATGAATGGCTCTTCTCACATTCTATTTTAGATAAAGACCGACCTGTTAATAATGACATTGATATTGTAAAGTCTGATTTATCAAAAGCATATCAAGATATGATATCAGGTTCACCAGACCCTGAAGTTGTATATGACAAAACAATTTATTAGAAATTTCCCTATATAATCGTCCCTTAAAAAGCCCATTTTTGCGAGATATTGTTCTGACACAGTATCTCGCAATTTTTTTGAAGCATGCACCAAATAGTTTTCATAGCTCTTTTGAAATTATAGACCGCTGCCCGACAGAAGCACGGATAGTGTCTCACTGAGTGTGTCTGAGGCAAGTTTGCCTTAGACACTCAGTGAAACACTATCTTCCCCCAGTCTATTTTGTCGGCCAATTGGTAAAGCGGGTGTGATTGGTTCAGCATGTCAGACAGGCTGCTGAATAAAGAAGGGCTATTATTAGTATTTTTAATCATAAAATCTGCAAGTTTCTTAACCAAAAGATAAGAAAACTTGCAGATTCATCAAAGACTTTTATTGATTAAATTACTGAATACCAGTAGATAATAATCTTTTTAAGGGGCGACTAATTAGAATTTAGGGAAATTTCTTTTATTGATTAATTCACTTACAAATATAATAATGAAGCCTTATCTTAATCATTTATATTTAGACTTTTATTCATATCTCATTGACTTTGCAGGATGTACACGTGAAACAAGAAAGCTTGGTGCTATAAGCACAAAAACACTTATAAGTAAAGTAGCAACATTAAGCAATATAATTAAAGGTAAATTAATTTCAACTGGTACGGTCTTAACATAATAAGTTGAAGGATCAAGAGAAACAATACCTGTCAGTTTTTGTAATAGAACTAGTCCAAAACCAATAATATTTCCAATAATCATACCTTTCCCTATAATAAAAATAGCAAACCATAAAAAAGTTTTACGGATTATCGTATTCTTTGCACCAAGAGCTTTTAAAATACCTATCATACTTGTACGTTCAAGAATTATTATGAGTAATCCTGAAATCATTGTAAATCCAGCAACACATAGCATAAGTGCCAGTATTATCCAAACATTTAAATCTAAAAGATCAAGCCATGAAAAAATTTGTGGATTCGCCTCTTGAATTGTTTCTGAAGAATAGGCTTCTCCATAAGTATCAGTAGTTCTATTTACTTTAGAAATAAGAATATTCTCGACATTATTAATCTTATTGAAATCATTCACAATAAGTTCTGCACCTGTAACTTGTCCTGTGTCCCATCCATTAAGACGGGATGCAGTATAAAGATCGGTAAAACAGATTGTTTTATCATATTGCGTAAGATTTGTTTGATAAACTCCTGATACAGTAAATCGTCTCATTCTAACATCATCATTATCAATAAAATATGCAAACACCTTATCACCAGTATTTATCTTGAGCATATCCGCCATAATCTTAGATATAACAATCTTATTATGGCTTTTATTGTCACTAAATGCAGGAATAGTACCACTTATCATATTATTGTGGATAAAAGCAGTATCGTATTCTGAAGCAATGCCCTTAAAAGCTATTCCCAGAAAATCGCTGTCTGTCTTCAATATGCCTTGTTTAATTGCATAACGTTGTACGTGCTTAACTCCATTAATGGATTTCAATACATTCATCATACTATCAGGCATAGCAATAGGCTTCTGTTCATAGCCATGTAACGTCATAAAGTTCGCAACAGTAATATGGGAACCAAAGCCTATAACTTTATCACGTATAGTATGCTTAAAACCTAAAACAATACATACAGAAATTATCATTACGGCTAACCCTACGGCAACACCTGCTGTTGCGATATGGATTGCCGGCTTACTAACTTTTTGCTGAGCGTTATTGTCTGAATAAATACGCTTTGCTATATATAATGGTAAATTCATTCTTCATCAACCCTCCCCGGATAAGTTTCAAGCGCTTTTCGTAATATAAAAAGCGCACGTATTAAATCTTCTTTTTTTAACACATATGCTATACGTACTTGATTATATCCAGCTCCAGGTGTTGTATAAAATCCTGACGCTGGAGCCATCATGACAGTTTCACCTTCATAATTAAATGTTTCCAAACACCAACGGCAAAACTTTTCACTATCATCTACAGGTAGTTTTGCAACAGTATAGAAAGCCCCCATGGGTATAGGTGAATAAACACCTGGTATACGATTAAGGCCATCAATAAGACATTTACGACGTTCCACATATTCGTCATATACGCTACGTGAATATTCTTCTGGCACATCAAGAGATGCTTCTGCTGCTATTTGTCCGATTAATGGCGGTGACAAACGGGCTTGACAAAATTTCATCACGGCTTGACGTACATCCAAGTTTTTTGTTATCAAGGCTCCAATACGTATTCCACACTCGCTATATCTTTTACTAACAGATTCAATAAGAACTACATTTTGCTCAATACCTTCAAGATGACATGCACTGATATAAGGCGAACCTGTATATATATATTCACGATAAACTTCATCAGAAAAAAGATACAAGTCATACTTCTTAACCAAATCTCTAATCTGGTTCATTTCACGTCTTGTATACAAATATCCTGTAGGATTATTGGGGTTACAAATAAGTATTGCACGTGTACGATCATTTATCAACTCTTCAAATTTCTCAACTTTTGGTAAAGAAAATCCTTCATCTATAGTTGTTGCAATAGTCCTTATTTTTGCTCCAGCAGAAATAGCAAAAGCCATATAATTAGCATATGCAGGTTCAGGAACAATTATCTCATCTCCTGGATTTAGACACGACATGAAAGCAAAAAGAACCGCTTCACTTCCCCCACAAGTTATTATAATATCATCAGGACTTACATTAATGTTGTACTTTTTATAATAATTCACAAGCTTCTTTCTGTATCCAAGATATCCTTGTGATGGTGAATATTCAAGAATTTCTCTATCAATATTACGTATAGCGTCAATAGCAACTTTGGGTGTAGGCAGATCAGGCTGTCCTATATTAAGATGATATACTTTTATTCCGCGATTTTTGGCAGCTGTCGCTAACGGAGCTAATTTTCTTATTGGCGACTCCGGCATTTCTAATCCACGTACTGATATTTGAGGCATAATTTGATATTTTCTAACAAAATTAATATAAACTTTAATAAAAGACTAATCAACAATAAAATTTATTTCATCAGTCAATGTTGCAAGATTACTATCAGTTGAAAAAGTTCCATGACACACCAAAACGTAGCACTCTTCCATTCAAAGGATAATGAGGAACGAGGAAATATTCACCTGCACTTGCATTAACATGGCTCATCATAATGAAAAATCGCGTATGCTTTAGATGTAAATTGGCGTATACATTTACATAAGGATAATTCCCTATTTCAACATTATTCTCACCATTGTCCTGTACGGTATATTGACCTAATGCCGGACTATAATCCAACGCTTTATACTTTGTAAAATAACGCAAATCAGCCCCGAGATCAACACTTAACACACGAGCAACCTTAAACTTAAAATATAAATTAGTGTATATATTTAACAGAGGAACAGGCAAGACTTCTTCATTACTTGATTTCTGATATGTTATTTGATTTTCCCAATTAAGAGGACCAAATTTAAAATCCTGTGACAATTGCAAAGTGAATAAATTTATATTCCCTGAGCATTGCTTTACAGAAACCACATTCCCTGCCCGATTAAAATTATCGGTAATTGTATAACTTTGACTCAAATATGTATAATCTTTTAAATCATCAATAGCTACACGCAATGTAGTATGAGTACGCCTTAAAGAAAAGACACCTTCTATACGGGTACGTATTTCTTTACTAAGACCATCATTATCCCACCAAAAATGTTTTGAATGATAATGTCTATAATAAAATGTTGGGTTAAGGCGATAAAAAAACATCCGTGCAGCTAGAGTTACTGTATCATTAAACAGACGAAAATTAAGATCTGCGTTTGCATCAACTTTCAATTGTCCGGCGTCTTCTCCTGCAAGCCATGCTTCAGCTGTAACATCATAGTGCAACGTTGTTCCTTGTTTTTTTATTAATTGACCACCAACACTCAAATTATGTTCGTTATAGCTACTTGTTCCGCCTAAAGAATCAGGCAAACTAAAATGCCGTAAATCTGATGTAACAAAAGCCCTTAGTCCTGCTTTCGCCCATTTATTAAAACCTTCTAGCAATGCTATAGCAAATGTATTTTTTAATGAATAATGGTTAGTCTTGTCATAAATTGAATCCCCTTCAAACTTCTCATTAACAGGGAATGTATTTGCATAATAATTTTCAGGAGTTCTATATGCTTGATATATACGACGATAATTATCAAATTTTAAAGTATGTATAAAGCTTGTAACTGGCACGTATTCATCTTTCATCCATGCAGTATCCACATTAGCAACATTTTTATCGTCTATATGAACGTTAAGCAAACTATCTGCGGCTGTCTTATCAAGAACTATTCTATCGCTTGCTGTATTAGTCGTATCGGCAGGCTCATCACCAGCTATTATAGCATTGTCAGGACGCCCTGAAAATGTCTTTTTCTCATCATATGCATTTTCATCAAATTCACGTCCTTCCTTAATAGCTTTCTTCCGTGCCTCTTCTTTTGCCTTATTTGTTTCATTCTCCTTTTGAGAAGCTATTGCGAACTTTCGTGCAGCAATCTCTTCTTCTGTCATTTTTACTTTTCTATTAAATCCCAAATTATAGCGGTGTGTGAAAAATATATGTTGATTATCATTACGATTCCAATTTTGTTCTAAAACGGTAGGTATTTCACTCTCCCTAAAATTATCATCAAATGCTTCAGGATGTGTTATGTACCTATCATCAGTTATACCACCATTTTCCGTCACTTTCTGGTGATTAGTTGATAATAAGATATGAGCATCATATCTGTCACCTAGATATGAGCCATACATAGTATAATTAAAATGCGACGTGCTCTGATTTTGATAATATCCACGGCCATAGATATAATCAAACTTAAAACCTACACCTAACTTTTTACCTGCATTAACACCAAAAATTGCCTTAAAATGATCTTCACCATTTGTTCTATCACCACATTCATCATAAGAAATATTGGTAATCGGCGAAAGAGTGTTCGTAAAAAGGAATTTGTTGACAGGCGTCAAGAAATAATCATATGGTTGTGTGAATACAAACTGGGACGTTTCATCTCTATCTATAAAAATACGACTAATACGTGGCGCTCCTAAGTTTCCTGTAGTATTGTATTCTCCACGCAGGCCTGTTGTAAAAATTGAGTTCATATACATATGCTGCATTGTATCTGGTACAGCAGCCGTACGTTCCCCAAAACGTTCATCAATAGTCCAAACTTTCAATCCTTTTGGAATTTCTTTATTCCCAGATGAAAGTGTATCACTTTTTGAACTTTTATTTGATCCCGCTTGTGTAAACTCGCCCGTATCTGTTAACTGATTATAGTCTTGTGAATAGACCGATAAACAAAATAATACATACGTTATCCCTATTAATAGCCTTTTACTCATTTTATGAAGCGAAAAACACATTCAACAATTTTAAATAACATGGAAGACAATATTACGATTGTGCCAATTTGATGATCTACTTTAAAATAAATTACCATACCAATCAATGCTCCCAACATGAAAATAATATTTAATATATTACGAAGAAACATAAAGCGTTCACCTCGACTTCCATATTTCCCACAAGAATTAAATTTCTTGTTATTATCATCTGTATTTACAATCATTGCTTTTAAATAAAAATATCAAAAATAAGCTTATTTCAAAACATTTTCTTTAATTGTATTAAAAATATAATCTTTACGATCAATGGTCTTTCTTCTAAATTTTGCAGAACCAGGCAACAAACGTGTCTGTTTACGATTTAATGCATTTTCATCATTAATCCATTCTTCTGCTTTATACACATATCCACCTCTAACGCGTTCTTCATCATAAATATATAATATACGTCCCATTGTAACCGTAAGATGGTTATCTTTACAATATGCGATTAAAGTATAATTAAATTTCGTTCTGTCTAAAGACAATAATTTATCTGTAAAAACGAGCCACTCTTTCATACTAGCAACTACAATATGGTCCTTTTTATTGATAAGTGAAATACGACTACCTTCAAGTTGATTTTCTGTTTTAGTTAAACTCGTAAAACAATCAAATATTATATCGTATATATCCTGAGCATTTTTCTTTGGGACATCAATATCTAAGCGCCATTCAACTTTTCCATCAACCTCAGGAACTGCTCCTTTTAAATATTTAGCTTCCGAATTCTCTTTATTATCAATAAATGTACTTGTGGTGACTTTATGACCTTCGGCATTAGGTGCTTCCCAAACACTCTGTGCCAAGCCAATCATTGGAATCAAATACATAGAAAGGATAAAAATCAGTTTCATACGAATATATATTTTTGCAAAATTAATAAATTAAAAGTTATAGGCGCAACAATAAGCAAAATTTAACAACTAGAATTAGAATAGCAACAAATAAGCACCGATATAAATTACTACATAATGTTTTTATAATTATCAATATTTACCATCAAGTATATTTTGCAGACGAATTAATTCATCTCGAAATTGTGCAGCCTGTATAAAGTCAAGATCTTTTGCCGCTTTTTTCATCATCCTTTGTGTATTTGCAATTGTTTTTAACAACTGATCTTTATTCATCTTGGTTACAATAGGATCCGCAGCAAATGCGACATGGTCTTCTTCAATATAAGCCTCATACTTTTTGTTTGCAACTGGCATATCAATAATACTAGCAGATCCCAATGTATCATGATTTATTACCTTAACAATTTGTTTAGGAGTAATATTATGCTCTTCGTTATATTTCAACTGCTTTTCGCGACGCCTTGCAGTTTCATCTATCGTCATCTGCATACTTGCAGTAATATGGTCAGCATACATAATTACCTTACCATTTACATTCCTCGCCGCTCGGCCTGCAGTTTGAGTCAACGATCTGTGTGAACGCAAAAAACCTTCTTTATCCGCATCCAGTATCGCGACAAGCGAGACTTCAGGCAAATCAAGCCCTTCACGCAATAAGTTCACTCCAACAAGAACGTCAAAAACGCCTTCACGTAAATCATTCATAATTTTCACTCTATCCAAAGTAGCGACATCACTGTGTATATAATTAGCTTTAACATCGTGATTAAGCAAATATTCAGTCAACTCTTCAGCCATACGCTTTGTCAATGTAGTAACCAACGTACGTTCATTTTTCCCATTACGTATAACAATCTCTTCCATGAGATCATCAATCTGATTTTCACTTGGTCTTACTTCTATTTCCGGATCCAACAATCCTGTTGGACGTATAACCTGCTCAACAACAACCCCTCCGGCTTCCTCCAATTCATAATCTGCAGGAGTTGCAGAAACATAAATTACCTGATGTATCATAGAGTGAAACTCTTCAAACTTTAATGGACGATTATCAAATGCTGCCGGCAGACGGAATCCATATTCAACCAGATTAGTCTTTCTCGCCCTATCGCCACCATACATCGCACTAATTTGAGGAACACTCACATGACTTTCATCTATCACCATCAGATAATCTGACGGAAAAAAATCCAAAAGACAATATGGTTTTTGTCCTGCTTCACGTCCATCAAAATATCGTGAATAATTTTCTATCCCCGAACAATGGCCCAATTCTTTTATCATTTCCATATCATACTCCACACGTTCCTTAATACGCTGAGCTTTAATATTATCCCCCAATTCATTAAAGTAATATATTTGCTTTAACAAATCATCTTGTATTTTACGTATAGCAAGTTCAGTTTGCTCTTTTGATGTTACAAAAAGATTGGCAGGATAAATTTGATAATTATCAAAAGAAGCAATTCGATGAAAATCAATTGAATCTATTTCCTCAATACTATCAACCTCATCATCCCAAAATGAAATTCTAAGAACATAATCACTATAAGCCATAAATACATCAACAGTATCTCCTTTAACCCTAAAATTGCCTCTCTTGAGTTCTATGTCATTTCGAACATACAAAGCTCCTACGAGGCTACGCAAGAAGTCATTGCGATCTAAAATCTGGCCTCGCTTTAAAGATATTATACTTTTTGCCATTTCAACAGGTCCGCCCATACCATAAATACAGGAGACTGACGATACGACAATAACGTCTTTCCTTCCTGACAGCAATGCAGAAACAGCAGATAAACGTAAACGGTCTATCTCCTCATTAATAGCAAGATCTTTTTCAATATATGTATCCGTCTGTGGTAAATATGCTTCAGGCTGATAATAATCATAGTATGATACATAATACTCCACCGCATTATCAGGGAAAAAAGATTTCATTTCACTGTAAAGCTGAGCTGCAAGTGTCTTATTATGGCTTAAAATTAACGTTGGTTTATTTACATTGGCGATAACATTTGCAACCGTGAAAGTTTTACCCGATCCTGTTACTCCAAGTAACACTTGTGACTTTTCACCATTAAGTATCCCCTCTGTTAATTGCTTAATAGCTTCAGGTTGATCCCCTGTCGGCTTATAATTTGAGGTAAGCTTAAAACCTTTCATAAAACAATAAACACAATAAGAACATTATAAATACACAACAATTCAAGATGCAAAAATACAAATATTACAAAGAAATCCCCCTAATAAAGATATTTTTTCTTAAAAATAAGTTCAAAACTTTGTTACTTAGTAGAATAATATGTACTTTTGCAAGCCAAATGTTGAATTATGAAGAATAATATTATCATCTCCATATTTGCTGTCGTGTTGTTTTCTGGATGTGCACACGAATTCAATCAAGTTTATAAGTCACAAGACTATAATTATAAGTATGAATACGCAAAAGAGTGTTTTGCGAATGGCAAATATACACAGGCAATTACTTTGCTTGAAGAACTTGTAACAATTCAAAAAGGAACAGACAATGCTGAAGAAAGTCTATATATGCTTGCAATGGCACAATTTTGTGACAAGGACTATGAAAGTGCTGCAATGACTTTTAAAAAATACTATAAGACATATCCCAAAGGTATTTATTCAGAAATGGCCTCATTCTACATTGGCGAAAGCCTGTTTATGAGTACACCGGAACCAAGATTAGATCAAACACAGACTGTAAATTCAATTGCTGCTTTTCAAGAATACTTGGATATATATCCAGAAGCCTCTTTAAAAGGTAAAGCACAGAAACGCCTTTTCGAATTACAGGATAAACTTGTAAAAAAAGAATTATATTCTGCACAATTATATTATAATTTAGGTACATATTTTGGTAATTGTACAAGTGGAGGAAGTAATTATGAAGCATGTATTATAACGGCACAAAACGCAATCAATGATTATCCATACAGTTCTTTGCGCGAAGACTTTGCTGTTTTAATAATGAAAAGTAAATTCGAATTGGCAGAACAAAGCGTTGAATCAAAGAAAATAGACCGCTATCGAGATGCAGAAGACGAATGTTATGGATTCATTAATGAATATCCAGACTCAAAGAATAAGGCATTAGCAGAAAAATACATATCATCTTGTAAGAAATATACCAAAGAGAAATAAATATAACATAAAGAATATGGACTACAAAAAATCAAAAGCACCATCAAACACCGTAACCAGAAACATTATGGATTTATGTGATGAGACAGGCAACATTTATGAAAGTGTTGCTATAATCTCAAAACGTGCAAACCAAATTTCTGTAGAAATAAAACAAGATTTAAGTAAGAAGCTAGCAGAATTTGCTTCATACAATGATAGTTTAGAAGAGGTTTTTGAAAATAGAGAGCAAATAGAAATATCAAGATATTATGAAAAACTCCCTAAACCGACATTGTTAGCTACTCAAGAATTCATTGATGGCAATATATATTGGCGTGACGGTCAAAAAGACAATTTAAAAGATATGCAATGATACAAAGGAAACAAACTTTATTCCTTTTGGCAGCATTAATTTTAAATATAATCTGTCTATGCTTGCCGTTAGGACATTTTGTTGCAGATGGAAATATAAATTCCACATCTACAATGTTTAATTTGTGGATTACGATGCCGAATGGAAGTCATAATTATTCTGTATGGGCCCTTTTTGCAACTTTACTGATTACATGTCCGATTTCGCTGATTGCAATTTTTATGTATCACAACAGAATTGTACAAGGTCGGTTCTGTATATTTAACATATTATTAATCTTAGGATGGTATGCAGTTTACGCTGTGTTTGCAATAAATTTAACGGAATCTATAGGACATTACAAAATTTCCTTTACATCAATACTTCCACTTATAGCTGTTATTTTATATTTAATGGCAAGAAGAGCTATACTCGCAGATGAAGCATTAGTCAGAGCTGCAGATAGAATCAGATAGATGATATGATACCAGTAATATATTATCAATAATATAATGGCTGTCTCAAAGATAAGTAATGAGGCAGCCATATTTATATGATACATATTCAATAACACTAAGTTTTAAAGTCTTTATATATTTCTGCTTTTTATTTATAAATCAAACATTAAATTATCCTACAACATTGAGGCTATATAAAATGGATATACAAGATACAATATGCGCAATTGCAACAGCGAATGGTGGAGCTATAGGCATAATACGAATATCAGGACAAGATGCTATAAGCATCACTGATAAGATTTTTTATCCAGTGGGAAAAAAGTGTATGCCATTAAGTAAAAAGGCTGCGAATACCATAACCTATGGCCTAATAAAAAATAACGAAAAAGAAATCATTGACGAAGTTCTTGTAAGTATTTTCAGAGCACCGCATTCATATACAGGAGAAAATTCAGTAGAAATATCATGTCATGGGTCATCATATATATTGCAAAATATTATGCAATTATTAATCAAAAATGGATGCCGCTCAGCCGGCCCTGGTGAATATACACAAAGAGCCTTTCTTAACGGGAAGATGGACCTAAGTCAGGCAGAAGCTGTTGCAGATTTAATTTCTGCAACATCAGCAGCTACACACCGCATGGCAATAAATCAAATGCGTGGAGGCATCAGTAAAGAATTATCACTCTTACGTGATAAATTACTTCAACTTACATCTCTAATGGAACTTGAACTTGACTTCAGCGATCATGAAGAATTAGAATTTGCAGACCGTTCAGAACTTAAAGATATAGCTAATCAAATAGAAAAGGTAATAAGTCAACTAACAAATTCTTTCAATATGGGCAATGCCATAAAAAATGGAGTTCCTGTAGCTATCGTTGGAGAAACAAATGCAGGAAAATCAACATTATTGAATGCCTTACTAAATGAAGAACGTGCCATAGTAAGTGATATCCATGGTACTACACGCGATGTTATTGAAGATACTATAAACCTTGAAGGAATAACATTCCGCTTTATTGATACAGCCGGCATACGTGAGACAACGGATGCTATTGAATCCCTTGGCATCAAACGTAGTTTCCAAAAATTAGAACAAGCAAATATAGTTCTATGGGTCATAGATGCTACTTGTGCAGAAAAGCAATATAAGCAACTGTCTGAGCAAATTATACCAAGATGTAAAGACAAGCACCTTGTAATTATACTCAATAAGTTTGATTTACTTAATGAAAATATAAAGAAATCATTGGAAAACAATATAACCAATAAAGATACTGCGGACTGCTCATATATGTCAATATCAGATGGCATTCCATCAAAATATGTTACTATACCTCTATCTGCTAAAAACAAAGATGGGCTTTATGATTTACAACAACAACTAATTGACTTTACGATTACACCTGACATGTCTCAAAATAGTGTTGTTGTAAGCAACCTACGCCACTATGAGGCACTCAGTCATGCCCTTTCATCTATCCACCGTGTCCAAGAGGGCCTTAATACCCAACTTTCTGGTGATTTGATAAGTGAGGACCTTCGCCAATGTCTTTTTCACCTAACAGAAATTGTAGGTGGCGAAATAACCACAGATGAAGTATTAAGCAACATCTTCAAACATTTCTGCATCGGTAAATAGCTAACTATTTGATTATCATATAGTTATATCTATAATCAATCTAAAATACTGACTAAAAACGACTTAAATATGGCAAAATAATAGTTTTAGGAAAGGTATTTTCTTTTGTTATGACTATTTTTTCAACATTTTTGTCCCCCGTTTGTCCCCCAAGTCATATACGGGGGACAAATTTACGTCCCTCTATGCAATTTGAGTACTTTTCACTATAAAATCTATCTAAATCATAGATAATTATTGCTTTATACAGCTACCCTCAATCTCATAGTTTCTAAAATATCAAACACCATAACCACTGATAACCAGATATATACATATAAACAAATACGGAATTAGAATTACATCAGATGAAATTTTGTTCGAAATGTATGAAATGTATTTTATATTATTCCTTCATGCATCGGAAGGCTTATTAAAGTACCTAGAAAGATTAACGCAAGGACATTAGATAAAAAGCACAAGTCCCATTTTCCATCCCCTTATTCTAAAAGAACATAACATAGTAAATAAAATCGAAATATAAAGGATATTTTTCGTAAAAAACGAGTAAGCTATTAGCAATCAATAAGAAAGTAATAATGCATGGACCTATTACCATATAATTCATTCTTGCAATATATTTAAGAAAGACATTGGTATATGAAGTTTATTAATTAAATTTGCAATAACATACTCACCCCGCTTCCCATAAGAACAGCGCGCTCAGGGTGAGTCTTTTATTTTCTAGTGGTATATTTGAGTTTAGTGATGGTTTTATATACTTTTCCAGAATTTAATTCTAGGATTTTTAATTTTGCATCGAATTGTGTTCTACTTTCACTTTATCCCCTTATTCATATATACGTTCATTAAAGTAAAGTCTAAATAAGGGAAGAAAAAAGATGACTACGCTACTGCAATTTTCTTTTGGCTGCAAAATTTATGTGTGCTCTTGGTGCTATTAAGGCCTAGCAAAACACCTCTTCGACCAGACTCAATATCCCACAATTGGAATCCGAAAATATCCGTGAATCCATCCTCAATTTTACAGTCCTTTTGGGCGAAATAAATCCCGCCATCCTCTATAGCATTTTACACCGAGATAAAGAAACAAATGCAGTAGAGATTGTAGAGGAATACGAATTGAGCATCGCTCGGGTGTGCAAGCTGATGGAGATCCACCGTTCGGATTACTATTATCAGGAAAGGTGAGATAACACTGAAGTGGAAGAAGTGATAAGGACGGCAGCCAAGTTTCTGGAAGATATTCAAACGTCTCAGGCGTGAAAGAAAGAAGTGGAAACACAAGAAGGTTTACCGTGTATACAAGAATATGCACTACGAGAAACGTGTCCGTTTGAAGAAATGCTTTCCAGCAAGTGTCAAGACATCTTTGGGACAGCCATCTGAGCCCAATACGACATGGTCTATGGATTTTGTGGGTGATATCCTGGAGTGCAGAAGGAAGTTCCGAGTACTGAACATAATGGATGACAGCGATAAGGTGGCGGTGTCCCAGAAGGTTTCGATGTCTTTCCCGGCAAGAAGGGTAAAAGACATTGGGAAAGGTAATTTAGCTGAATGGCAAGCCAGAAAACATCAAATGTGATAACGGCCCGGAGTTCATTTCAAAGGATTTTAAGGAATAGTGCAAGGGGAACGATATGAGTATTCTGTATACCCGGCCTGGATATCCGACCCAGAACGGATATATAGAACGATTCAACGGCAGTTACAGAAGGGCTGTACTTGACACGTACATTTTCAGGAGCATAGAGGAAGTGTAACGTGTAGCTCAAGAGTGGAACTGTTATTACAACAATGAGATCCCCATGAGAGTATCGACAATATGTCGCCGATGGAGTATCGGGCAAAAAGGTGTGACATACAATGATTGATGTTCAGGATGGCGAATCCAGCTTCGCTTCCGAGTTGAGCAAGGCCAGGGCAAGCGCCCATAGGGTGGCCTATCTGAAATCAATCCTCAAACTATACATGCAATTGGACAAAATAAATTATATTTGTTATCTAACTGAAGACTGTCCTAAAAAGGGGAAGTTTACATAAAGATAAATCAGAAAAACATAAAGAAAGATTAGATGGAAATAAACGAGCAAGGCCTAAGAAAACGAATTGGTTCAGACTACTTGATTGGCTGTTATACAATTACCGATAACAAGAAGTCTTACTTCACTGATATACGTGGTGGAGAAGGTGATGTTGTCAAGAACCCTGTCTCTGATACCGCAGAACTTGTGGTAGAGTATCATGATGACAAGTTGGTTCCTGGCAATTTCTATTCATTCCGTTGGAATTTGAATGCAAGCAAGACCGCAATCATTGTAGATGGCGAGCCAGAGAAGATTGACAATGCTCATTTCTTACAGGGTCTGTTTGATGCAAGACTTCGACTAAGCGGTAGTAACTTGGAACTTTTCAACAATTTCCAAAAGACTATCTTCAATGAGGTTACAGGTGCCCAGCACACATATGTATATGAGTTGCTTCAGAATGCCAATGACTACCCACATGAAAACGAGCATGTAGAAGTCAAGTTTATACTGACAAAGCATTATCTGTTCTTTTTTCATTCGGGAGCCTGTTTTAACCTTAGGAATGTTGTTGCCATTAGTTCAATCAATCAGGGTGAAAAGAAAAAGAATACTGACGCCATCGGATACAAAGGTATCGGATTCAAGACAGTCTTTGTAAATAACAACTATGTATATCTCAAATCAGGTGATTGGAGTCTAAGGTTTGATAAATCATTTTCCGAGCACGAATTCGCAGGAGACTGCCCTTGGGCTCTTATGCCTATACCTACTACCGCACAAGATCTTGATGAAGAAGTTAAGGAGATAATGTCTAAGTATGGAATGAGAGTTATGTTTGCGCTTCGTCATAAGACTGAAGCAAGCGAGAACATAGAACAGCTTGACAAGGTCTTCAGCGATAATCAGATCCTTCTCTTCATTCCGAATGTTTATAAGGTAGATGTCATCAATGAAGGCATAACACGTTATTCCGTCGAAAAGGACGACAAGAAATGGATAGTAACAGACTTCAGGTATTTAATACCTGAAGACTTGAGGAAATGGGTAGAAAAGAATATCAATTCAGGTGACAAAATTCCAGAGAAATTCAAGGACATCAGTGAAGTACGTATCTCCTTTGCAGTTGCTCGTGATGGGAAGACTCTCATTCCTGTGGAAAATGCCAGAGTCTATAACTATCTGCCTACAGAACTGAGACTTGGGTTCAATTTCCTTTTCAATGCAGACTTTGTCCCAAATGGTTCGAGAAGTGGCCTTCATGACGTTGTCTGGAACGACAGGGTCATGGAACAATGCGGATGTCAGTTTGCTGATTGGTGGGTATCTTTCCTGGAAAAAGAAGGTGAATATGACATGACATCTGTCTTCGAACTCCTCCCAGAGTTCAATAGCAGAGACAAGTATGCAGTTATGTTCCTCAAAGGTTTCAGCCATAGAATAAAGCAGATACCTTGCATTCCTACATTAAGAGACGGATACCATCTGATAAAGCTTGAGGATGTACTATTTGACAAGATCGATTTTGTAGCATGTCAAGAGCCGGTTCTTACTGATGAAGAATTATATGAGTTCTATGATACTACAGGCGCACTTCCCCACCATGAAATCCGCACAAACATAAAGCTGAAAGAACTTCTCAGTCACTTTAACGTGAGTATTGAGTTCAATAACAATCAGCTCACTCAGTTGTGTTTCGAAGATGATTTCAAGGAATGGTTGAGAAGCAAGGACAACAACTTAAGCTTCATCAGCTATCTCCTCAGATCCGACTATATCATGAACTATTGGGGATATAAGATATTCCTCAAAGAAGATGGCGCTCTTGACAAAGCAGAGTCCATCTATTACGATATAGACCAGTACCATGATGACATCAGTTTCCTTAGTCAAGATCTTCCAAGATTGAATGTCGAAATAAGGGAAAAACTAACCAATAATTTCAAAACATGGGTTGGATATAGTACACGATTTAAGAAATTCAGCGAGTATGAATTTACAAGAAAGATATTCGGTGATTTCTCAAGATATTCTCAACTCTTCAGCTTTAAGCAGAATAGTGTCAGCTATCTCCATTTCCTCGCTGTAACAAACAGCGTTCATCAGATACCTTCCGACTATCCATATTATGACCAGAGCAACAATGTAGTTATTGGCGTATCAGACCTATACCAGGCTAATGATACAGGTAAAGATCTAGCCAAGCGTTCTTGGATAAAGAAGGAATGGATAAAGTTCCTTCATGAAGATTATCTTGGCAGAGACAAGGAGAAGGTTGAGAAGTATCTGGAATCAACATGCAAGATCAAGTCTTTGTCTCAAACCGATTGCTATAGGCTTTTCGTCAGCAAAGATGAAAGAATTCCTGTAATCGCTGAGTTGATTAAGGACAAGGAATCAAATATCGACTTCTTCAGATATCTTTCCAAAATACAGGATTGCATCAGTAACCTTTCCCCTATGATGCGTCAAAACTATCTGGTTATTACTACAGATGGCAAAAAGGAGCAATGGCATCCAATCACCAGAACCATCTTCTGGAAAGACTCGGACTGGGAAACTATGTCTGTTAATCCTTGGATGCCTGAAGGCTGCTGTCTGGCAATCTCAGACGAGTATTCCAAGAATCTGGACAGTACAGAATCAAGCAGACTTACTGAGTTCTTCTCGCAGAAGCAGATTGTCCAAAAATATTCAGTAGCAGGTCTTTATCAGTCCCTTCGTTCTCACCTTCAAGAGGTATTCTCAAATATAACAACTAAAGAGATTAGCAAGGATTTCCTTAACTGGTTATTTGTAAACAGATCCCAGATTTTCAAGAATGGAATAATTGACCCTCAATACAAATCAATACCTATTCTAATAAAGGATTCCGACTGTCTTCAAACAATAGAGTCCCTTGGAGGAAGCATCTATCTTCCTAATCGAGAGGTACTTGAGTTGTATGACCAACCATGGTTCAATTCGTCATACCTTGTCATCTGCGACGAGTTCTATTCTGACCTTTTTGATGGATCTGAGAGATGCCAGTTCTTTATGTCACTCGGAATGAAGCGATTCGAAAAACTGCATTATCTGCGAGCTCATCTGTTCAAACATTTGGACAGAATCAAAGCGAACCTCAATAATAGAGACAACAACATCTCATTCCACCGTTATTTGGCAGATATACATGATGGAATCTCAGAGAAGGACTTTGAGGTTGTTAAGAATATGCCAATTTTCATTTCCTCTCCTGTCAGTCCAGAAGGTGAATTGGTTGATAGCTCCAACAACCACTACCTGCCGTCTGCACTTTTGACAGATATTGTCTCAAAGGATCTTTTCCCTACATCTATATTGGATTCCATTCACCCAGATTATATCGTGTCTGACAAGGATAAAAAGTATTTTATTGACAAACTGGGCAATGTGGAGATTGATGAGGACGGTTTCTATGAATACATAATACAGGAGCAAATATCGTCTGTAGTCGAGTCATATCTGAAAGATGAAGAACGAAATGTCCGTTTCTGGCGATGGGTCGCAGACAGCAAGACCAGCCGAGAAAAGAAAGCTAAACTTGTCATATTCCCTATGTTAGGCAAAACGGTAGGCGATGAATGTGAGCACTTTGGGAATCCTTCAAGTTTTTATATTTCTGGCAGATACTCAAAAACAGAAGGTCTGGAGCAGTTTATTAACGAGCATATCAGCAAACCTGTATTTGTATCTGAGAAATATATAGAGGAAGACCAGGAGAGAGATTGGATTTCTTTGTTCAAAGCTCTGAAATTGACTGTGGATTTCAAGGAGATTGTCTTCAATGATGTTCTTCCTAAACTGTCCAAATATAAGAACAAATCAATCGTTGGTGTCCTTGCCAAATATTGTGAAAGTTTCAAGTCAAAACTGGAATCAAATGATACAAAAGCAACCACATACTTGAATGAACTCCAATTGCTCTGCCACGATGGCGAATACCGTACACCCAAGGACGTGGTTGTTTCTGGACAATACTTTGATGTTGAACAAAATGTGTTCTCAGATATTCAGATAAACAAACTCCTTTCTGAAGAATACTTATCTGATTGTGGTACCGATTCAGAAAAACGCAGAGAGATAACTAAGTTCATAAAACTCATAGCCGATAATCTCGGCAATAAATGTGAGAATGCGACACAATTGAGGGATCTCAAGCTGAAATATTTCTGTCAACATCAGGATTTCTATGCCCAGACAGAAGCTCATTATAGGATTATCGGTGAACTTGCTAAGGCCTATAACTCCGATACCGTAGGACTCCTCGAGTTAATAAAAAATCTGGGAGACATCTATCTCTTTACCACAACAGGTAAGTTCAAAAGGAGTAGTGAACAATACCTCAGTTCCATATATAACCCGGACTGCCAGTACATGGCTAATGGGATTACAGAATTGGATTTCGTCAGCGAGAAGTATAATGAGTACTATTCAAATGGTTTGAAACATTTCTTCTGCTTATGCTTAGGAATACTTGACGGATTCAGCGAGTATAATCTAAGACTTCTGCAGAATGAGAGATTCTCTCTGTATTTCTGGAGACAGTATGCATCTAACAAGAATTGGTATCTGAAAGATATGCTAACAGATGAAAAACTTAGAAGCATAGCATGTATTCCTACAAGAAAGGGAATGAAGAAACCAACTGAGGTATATGACTATAGGAATCCGAACCTTCAAAAGATTGTTCTTAAGCTGAGGGACGGTGCAGATAAGCTTCCTGCCATTGAATTGCCTGGTTGGATAGAAAAGATTGGACTGAGAGGAAGGCTTTATCTTCCTGACTGTCTGGAGTATCTTAGCCTCGATACTCATGATTTCCGTCGTGAGGTAATCAAATGGTTTGTTGATACTAAAGAAGAAACTCTTCAACGATACAAATCTGACATTGCGGATTATTGCAAGACCGCAAACTGGTTCAATGGTGCAAAGTGTTGGGTTCCATTGAATACTCTCGTTGCTTTGGAATGGGGCAACGAGACATTGAAGGGCAATTTTGGAGGCAATTCATTTGTCTGCAACCCTTCTTATATGCCTGAAACGAAAGAAGACTTCAATAAGTTATGCGGTATTCTAAATATCAGAATCCTGACCAACGACGATTTCTCAAAGCAGAAAGCAGGAGACTATCATAAGGATGTTGAAGCGATTCGCGAAATATCTAAGAGACTTGTGTATCTTGCCTATAAGACAGGTAAGGAGAATTGGGAAGAGATCTATGCAGGTTACAAGGCAAAGTTAGACAGAGCAGACATATCACAATGCGAGAGTATAATATATTCCTACAACGAGAATATTGCTACCGATCTGGAAATCTATAGCGAAGAAGCATCCAATCTTTGGTATATAGGTTCTTGGCAAGGCTCAATGTTCATTGAGATTCTAAATTGGATCATCAAGAAACTTGAAGTCAAGGGAACATTCGACCAGAATTTCTTGCGCAAATTATTCCTGCGTCCATTTGTAGATTTCATCAAGCAACAAGAAGGTGGATCTCTACCAAATGAGTTGCTGACATATATGGATGAAGCTGACCGTGCAGTCATCACTGTCGACGAAAACGTAAATGCCGAGGTATTCTCGGAAGATGACAATGTGGTGAACAACTTACCGGAAGATTTGAAGCAGCAGGCTGGACAAGGTATGGAGCAGAAACAGGCACAGCAATCTCAGAATTCAGTTCGTTACGAAGAACAGAGCTCTACAAGTTCTTCATATGACGATAGCGAGCAGTCTAGCACGGAGAGAAAACGTCGAAGTGACTTGGGTGGAACACACCAGAGGCATGAAACTTCGACCAATAATAACAGATCCTCTGACACTCAACCATCTGGCCTTGCCAGCAAAAATGATGATACTGAGGAACAAAGAAAACCTCTTGCAGATCGTCTTAAGGAAAAATGGGAAAGACAGAAACAGGCACCTATCCAGAAACCTCATAGTATTAGACCAACTAGATCAGATAGCGATGTGTGCAGCCAGCCGTCGTCTTCATCCGAAAACAATAAAGGAGAATTCTTTGATGATGCTGTTAACACAAAGCAGTATACCCAAGCAAGGAACAACACTCTAGATGAGCCAAGTCTAGGCTCAAATGCTGACAGATGTAATAGAGATTCTTTCAATAGTAAGCAAAAGGCTGCTCAAGAAGAACTTGACAAAGCAAAAGACCAGGCAGACCTTGAGCAAGCAATCAACAGAACCGAGAAATATACATTCCTTTGGTTCAAATACCTAATGGAACAGCTGTACAATCAGAAGAATAATACAGCAACAACCAGAAGTGTGCAGATTGATTTCAGGGAGGCCAAGGTTTTAGACAACTGCACAATCGCTATTCTTAAACCGAACAGGGTTGTTCCTAAATGGATAGAGCATGCCGATGATATCACTTTACACATCCTTAAGGGAGATGTCTCTGAAAAGATTAAGGTCGATCTTCAGTACTTCACAGAAGATGCTATATGGGCATTCTATGATGATGCCTCCGAACTAGAGACTAAAATTAATGATGCGGACAAGGTGAGACTAGTTGCAAACGGTGCTACGGCCAACCACATAGATGCTCTGACAAAGCAGTTCATAAGACTTGATTTCCCTGACGACTACAATCTAAAGGATAATCTTTCAGATTGCATAAAGTATATCTATGGACCTCCTGGAACTGGAAAGACTACACGTTTGGTAGCCAAAATAGATAAGATTATTTCAAGCAACAATTCTCCATTGGACATTCTTGTGCTGACTCCAACCAACAAAGCTGCGGATGTTATTGCATCTAGATTGAATGCTGTGGAGTCTTGTTCGCCATATACTTTCAGGTATGGAGTCACGGAGAGCCTTGAGTATCTGCAATCCAACCGTGTCTATACGAGAGATGACAAATTCATAGACTCAGAAGAACACCATGTTGTTGTCACTACTGCAGCAAGATATGCATACGATTACCTCATGCCATATGAGGTAATAATTTGCGACCACCACTGGGACTATGTCATCATCGATGAAGCATCTATGATAGATATAGTGACTATGGCATTTATTCTCTACAAGAGCCATAATTGTCAGTTCATCATCTCTGGTGATCCCAAGCAGATTCAACCAGTAAGGCAGAATGAAATCCAACCAGAGAACATCTACCAGATGGTCGGACTAAACAGTTTTGCTGCGGCTCAAAAACACCCTCAGGTTGAGTGTCTGAATATTCAATACCGTTCCATCCCCACTATTGGAGAATTGGTCAGCGAATTCAGCTATAACGGACTTGTCAAACCGAACAGAAATCAAGACAGTCAGAAGAAGCTTGATATTGGATTCAAGATCTCAAGTATCAACTTCGTGGGGTTCAAGACAGAACTGCTTGATAATCTTTATGGGTTAGATGCGATCGATGGATCTGCCTTCCACCTCTATTCTGCGATATTTGGATATGAATATGCGAGTTATATCGCCCAAAGAATAGCAGACGAAAAGCCGGAAGAGCCATATTCTATCGGAATAGTATGTCCTTATAAGAAACAAGCAGACTGTATCAAACAGATGATTGAACTAAGAGACATATCAAATGACGCTTGTATGATAAGTTGCGGTACGGTTCATAGCTTCCAAGGAGATGAATGCGATATCATGATAGTAGTTCTCAATCCTCCAATGAATATTGGACAGAACGCACATGTAAACAACCAAAATATTATCAACGTGGCTATGAGTCGCGCAAAAGATTACCTCTTCTTCTTGGTACCTGACAACAGAATACCTGGATTTACGGCAAGAGAAGTCTTAGGCAAAATGGCAAATGATAAATCTATCATGTTCTGCAATGACATCGAACAGATAATGTTTGAACAATCAGACTATATTCAGCAACACACAAATGTGACATGCCATATGCCAGTCAATGTCTATTATGAACCTTCGTCGTTTTATGAGGTTAGAAAAGATGACATGGCTGTTGATATACAAATCAATGAACAGTTCAGGTAATATCACATTGAATTAATGCTTCAATTAGAGTGGGAGATTCGTTTTTCTCACTCTTTTTGGGTAGTGTCATTCTCAGTGTATTCAATGAAATGATTGCCTCCCCCAAGTGTGCCGAGGCTTTTATAAAAGATTGCTTCCTGTAATTTGATTTGTAAGCAACCGGTAAAGTGCATATAGCGATTTTATTCCACACGAGGTATCTTCATGCAAAAAAAGATGCTTACACGAGAAGAAATCGTAGAAATAGTTCAATACTGTAAGGAGAATGGAGTCTCATATGTAAGCATCTGGTGAATGTCGTATTGATTTGACAGAGATGTCCTTCCTTGAAAATCAAAGTGTCGATAAAATATTCAATCCCTCTTCAAACACGAGATACCTTAATTTGAATCCTAAAATATCCGTGAATCCATCCTCGATTTTACCGCTTATTTTGGCGAAATAAACCCCGAATGCCCTACTTTTTGTGAACTGGTGTTCGAGGATTGAAAAGGGTATTTTCGTCCCTTTTCAATCTGTTTCGAGAAAAAATCTATTGTTTTTTTGCGAGCAAAACAGTCAGTATCCATAGAGTTAATAATATATTACTATATATACATCTTTAGAAAACTCTAACTTTACATATTAGAATGAACTATAGCAGTAACACATAGTTTACTGTAACAATTTAACCCTATTTTATATTTCTTCTTCATCCTTCATATCCATAAAATTTGCATTAAAACGCATAGTATCCTAAACTCTCCTGTTCATAGAATATAAGTGCGTATCATTATTTCATTTCTTACAGTAAATATCGCCATCTGCCACTGACTATGGAAGGCTGCCCTGTTAATAAACCAAGCGCAGACGGGAAACCGGCCGAATGGTTCTGTTCCCGCCATCCGGATATAATGTCGCTTGATGATTTGCACTTTGTCTTACCTTGCTGACCCTAAAGCTGGAAAATCCAGCCCCTACGGAAACTGGTAACGACAAACCATGCAACAGAAACATCCGCAAAAATTTGGCAGAATGAAATAGTTGTTGTATTTTTACAACATTAGACCCCCCAAAGCCTCTCAACGATGCTCAAATCTGGGGGGCGTTTTATTTTTATACTATGGGCATTTAATCTTACCTGGTCTACACATCCTCCATTGAGATTGTCACTCTGCTGAAAAACAAAAGTTGGGACGTTAGGGACTCCCTACGGATGGAGCATTATATCCGAAACATCGGCAATTACAGGCTTGACTCCTATCTGTATCCCATGCTGCAGATGCCCAAGGAGGTTCATCAATACAAGACAAGGCAGACAGCTCCTTTCAAGACGCACTTAACCCATATCGTTTCGATAAGAAATTGCGATTGTTTCTCTTTAACGATATAGAGAAAGTAGAGATTGCCTTGCGCAGCGCATTGACAAACATCGTGACGAAGAAACCGGCAATATCTTCTGGATGACAGATGGGAGTTTGTTTGTGAATGCCGACAATTTCAACCGAACCATAGCATTGGTTGACAATGAACTGAAAAGCTCAAAGGATGAGTCCACCCTACACTTCAAAAGAGAATATGAAAGGTCACTTGCAACAGCAATTGGGCAGATTTTCCGATAATAAACATCAAGGTTATAGTTTACCTACGAACTGACAAGAAGAATCGCAGTGGAAAGAATAGCCCCATAGACTGAACATATATGTTCCATCATTCCGCCTGCATTTTGCGAATGACCGTAAGAGACAGGCGGATTTTCTTTTTGAAAATTAATTTTAGTATTTATACAGGTTGATATAAATAGATATTAAATAGATATTAACTAAATATGAAATAATATGCATACCTGCTTCACAAAGGAACATAGTTCTAACTGCTCAAGTCATGTATTTGATACTTTCAAAATCAAATTCTTCTTCCCAAAAATGTGTTTGTCAAGTTTTACTCTTTGCTGCACAGCATAGTTTACATCCTCATAAAATCTACCTGTAATTATCTATTTCAGACAAAGTAATATTTACTTTTTTAGGAATCTTATTATATGAACAATATAGTTGTAATTGTTGTCTGTTTGTTATCTTTTCAGAACATTTAGGGCCTAAAATTATTTCTTCTATAATCAATGGGTATTTATTGTTGCCATCATTAATAGGAAATTCTATTATTGGGCAGAATATTTCATCAGACGATTGAATCCACTTAAACTTACTTTCATCATCACAGAAATAAAGTAATCTTATTTCTTTCTCATCTTTATAATCTACAGGCTTGAAAAAGTGCTTCCATATATTAAGTTGATTAAAGCATACATCTTTTTCTAGTAGCTTTTTTATAAACTCAATATATGGATGCTTCTTGTCTTTTTCAGCATAGGAAATTGGAGCTATGAAAAAGTTATTATCCAATAAATCTTTATCTATATTATAGATTAAGCAAGTACCTTTAGCATCGTTTCCATACATTCTCCACATTGTTAGTTTGTCTTTGCTTTCAATTTCAGCACACGAACTGATAAATGTACTGTTTATTTCTTTAATGGTATAAGGTGATAATGACGAATAATCAATTTTATCAATATTATTGATATACTGATCAAAATAATAACATTCACTTTTATCATTCATGCAAGCTATACTACATACACTTGCTTTCTTTTCTTTGATTATTCTTATTGTTGATGAGAGAGAAGTATATCTGCATAATTGATTAAATTCTCTATCTATAAGCATATTAGTGAAGAATTTTCTTTCAAATTCTTCACTTAAAGAAAAACGGCCATCAGGCAATTTCGAGATATTGTTTTTTATATAATCTACATCAAGCTCATCTATAAAATTATTGAATTGACGATTATTGAGATTGCACTCATTTTTTGTCTGTCTAAAAATTGACAAAATCTCATTGGGGTTGAATTTCTCCTCTAAATTATTGATTTCCTCAATAATAGATCTTATTATAAGCTCTAAATTACTTAATGGAACCTCTATATTCTCTATATTGTTGTAATTATTAGCCTTATAAAAATAACCTTCTGTATCATTACACAATATACAATATGAAGCATTTACTTTATTTGCATAATGCAATAATCTATTTAGCAGTATTCCTTTATTTGCCAATCTTTTATATAGATTTTTAAATTCCACTACTGCTATCAATACATTCTTTTTATAAATAAAAGCATCACATATGTATTCTCTAGAAAATATTTCATTATTGGGAATTATTTGATATTCCCTACCATATTCATTTAGTAATTCAGATATGTTTGAAATGGTATTATACTCTATACTCATATCAATTTGATTTTAGTGTTTCCAAATAAAATTAGCAAATTATTATTTACAATATGTACGACCAAGAAAATCTGGAAATAAATCAGTTTCATAATATTTATGAGCTAACACACGCAAAAAATAATAACCAGCTTTATCGCTTCTATACTCAATAGAATTATATTTCTTTACATAATTATTCTGAAAATCTTTTATTGTTTCAGGTAGCTTAATATTGGTCTGCACAGCCAGTTCATTATTAAGTCTTTTTTCAAAAAGCAATTGTTCAATATCAAATTCATCGATTATCGGATATGCGACCTGTAAGTTTACCCCAGATTCTTCAACTTTCTGCTTAAGAACAGAGTAGAAATTCGGTAAATTTAGGTATGATAATAATTCAAATATTACCATCAAAAGTAAAGACGATTCACAGTGATAATCGTCATCCCTCACATAAAGGCTTTTAGCTAAGGCCATTAGATTTCCATACATTTCCGGCCACATTTCTTGCTTTTCATAACGTTTTATCAGATTTATAACTGTATATATTAAATACTTCCCCAAACTATTCCTATCTTCTTGATTTTCCACATATTTATACATATACAAAAATACGATTTGGATAGTTATAGAGTGTGTATCTAACAAAGGCATAGTGCAAGCATTGTTATTTTCAATTATATTCTTTAGAATCTCCATTCTGTTCCTTTGTTCCTGCTTTGAAATATTGTAAAAAGACTCTGTTAATAAATAGAAATAAACTAAATCGCCTAAGAAATCATAGCATCTTAACGGATAAAACATATATTCTGAGTCTGTCGGTTCAAAACAAAATAACCCTTTGGGAAATAGCACTACACTTAATATTTTATTTATATACTCCTCATATATTTGAATCTGTAAACTGATAAGACTATAGAAGTGTTTGATTATAGAAGTTTTATTTTCTTTTTGTGTTCTGAGAATCCAAGCCCAAGTTTTCAGAACTACAGTATCAATGCAATACTTTGCAGGCAGTAGATTTCCACATTCTATAGAGTAAAAATGAATCATATGTGCTATCAATCGTAATGTAGCAAACATATTAAGAAGTATCCTCTTATTTTCTTTCTTTGCGGTCTCTATTTTACTTAACTGTATGTCTATGAGAGACGAAATATCCTTGAAGGTATTACCTTCTCCATCTAATAGAACAAGTATCTTTTTAAACAAGCGATAACTTTCGTCATCTGCTAGTAATGTTTCGTCAAATAAATAATCTGAAAAATAAGTAGTTAACACACCTATATCCCATTCTTCAAAATTTCCATCAGGAAATTCAGTCTTAATAAATCCATTAAATGTTGGCAAGGCATTTGCATCGATCAAGCCATTATGAACAAACACATAATATCTAGGAAAATTGCACAGATTAGGAACAGATACATCCTCATAAGGGGTATACTTTGATGCTCTTAATGATTCAATCAAACCATCCTTTTCATTAAGTGTTCTATCTGTTATATCTTTGGCTCCAAATCCTTTCAGTTCAAATAAGAAAAGAGTAGATACACCTTTGTTTTTTTTTATTGCTATCACATCTCTTCCATATTGTGACTGTCCTTTTGACTGTCGTGGTGTTGATAAAACTCTATATCCCATACGTTCTAAAAGTATAGGAAATATATAGTCCAATTCATTATCCTCTTTTAAGGATTCCACATATTGTTTAATTATTTCCTGTCGTTTCATTCCAATCTTTCAATAATTCATTTATCCATTTATTTTGTTCCATAGGTGTCATAGATTGAGTAAGTTGCCTTGAAGGTATAGAAATTTGTATACACCCTAAATGCTGCACAATTCCATTATTATCCCTCCATCCACCTCCTCTTGCCAATGATACCTTTCTCATTAGGTTGTTTAAAAAACTCTCATTATTTTTTTCTGCTTCCTTCATCAGTTGTTGCCAATGTTGTTTTTGAGTATTCATGGCTTCTTGATACTCAATCACGTAACTATATTTAGGGGACAATTCTTTAATCGCTCTTCTTTTCTCTATAGCATCGACTCTTTGGTCATAATACTTCCTGATTTTTATAACATGCTCATTATTAATATTCAATTTATCAAAAACTTTAATTACATGCCCCATATAATCATCTAAATATGGTACCAATCTATTCATTATGACATTACGAACGCGCGTTGAATCGCTCTCTATCAATGGCAATAACTTCGGAAGCCTCGTCTCCGGATTACCATAATCTTGAAGCATACTTATAATAAATAGACATTGAGGTATTTCATCTAAGTCTTTTTGAGGATTAAATTCTGAAAACTCCAAATGATAATCATCCCATAGCCTACGCCCCACAACACGATATATCCCTTTTGGGTGGATAATAAACGACAAAGCAAATTTTAAAAAATCATCACTATTCTTTTGGAAAGAAGACAGACATCCTTTCATTGTTAGAATATCCATTGGAGTTAGATTTTCGGCAATAGTTATAAAAATATCTGTTAAAAAATTAGGATCTTTTAAATGAATACATATTGAATTATCAAGACATTTCAGTACGGCTTCTTTATTCTCACTTTTAAGTCCTTTTATTAATAATTTGATACATTTCTCTGTAAATAAGCCAACCTTTTGTTGAAAAAACAACCAGTTGCATAAAGGATTAACGTACAGTGATACATCGCCTTGCAACAATTCTAAGATCTTTTGCTCACAAGTTTCCCTTCTTTGCCCAGCTAATCTATCAATCGTATAAAGAAAGAAAGACATAGCTGTGCTTGATATAAAAGACGTGTGAGATATAGTTATATCAAAAACAGTGTTAATGTCGTCATCTGTGAGTTGATTCGTTTTCACAAAAGCAATTGCAAACTCTTCCATGTTACATTCAGGAGGATAATCCACACAATATCTATTAAAATCATTCTCCATCAGACCAGCAAAGCAACTCAGTTTGTATTGTGGCAACAATGACATTAAGACAACGGCATTATCATAATACGAACTAGCGTATTTTTGAACAGCCGTATTTATTAAATTTTCAATATTATCTTCCTTGTTCTCAAATGATTGAATAACTAGCTTCATGAATTCAGGGGACCAATTTGATATTCCTGAAACAAGACTAAATGCCCAAGCCCATCTCCTAATGTTATTAGTCTTATCGAAAATAATATTACCATCATTTAGATATGTTATATATGCGAGAGCAACAGCAAAATACCATCTGTGTTTATCATAACTAAATGATTCAATGATATGTTCTTTGTCCTCCCAATAGGATACCGAATTACTAAACTCAAATTCACCGGTAGATGTTTTCTCATTTAAGTAATTTACAATTTCAACAAGTTCTTCAGGCATCCTTAAGCTTATATTTCGTCCATTAAACATGACAATCCGTTATTTATAATTACCGTTTCATGTATACTCTCCACTCTTCTTTCCTCTTCACATATTCAAAATACTCGTTAGCGTTTCTATTCATTACGTCAACAAGGTATTGTGCCATTTCATGCATTTGTGTTGCATATAGGATGGGAATTCCGTTGTTATCCTCAGTATAGTGAGCAATGCTATGTTCTATTCCATTCAACATGTTCTCAAATGCCGAACAAGGATTCAACCCTCCACTGACTAAAGTGTTACCCAAGGCCTTCATTTTTTTGCTTCGTGTCGTGACTGGTTCTGTTTTCAAGCATTCAAGGTCTTTTTCTGGACTATCCAAATAACAATAATATAACCAGATTTCAAAGCAAGGATTGCTCACAATCCATTGTCCTTGTGTTCCGGTTGAATCCTTTTTGAATATTTTCTCCAATTGTTCATAGAATTCATCTACATCTGAAAGGAGAAATACTTTGTCCATAGCCTCCAAATGAAAAAGTTGGGATTCTATTTTTATTTCTTCTGTCAATTGGATTTGCGCCCACTTATCCTGCATCTGATATGGCTGCAATCCTTGTCCTTTTTCAGACATAAATACAACTCTTAAGGAGTGAAGTTCACGCTGTCTGATCAATTCCCGAAGAAAATCCTTTTCCTTTTTCTCTCCTCCAGAGAGTACGAAAAGAAGACTAGTGGAAAGGATTCCTTCAGGCTTTTGATAGGCTGAAGACACTCCTGATATCTCATATACCTGTCCGTCTTCTTTATTTTTAGTTACAGGCTCATATGTTGATGATTGTGGAGTTAACCTTGAGTCTTTTTTTGAATATGTCAGCTTTGATAAATCCATAACGCATCTTACATATTCAGTTCGCCAATAAACGGAATGGCACCATAACGTCCTTCCATGTATCCATTCTCAATATTGATTGTGTTATGGATTTTGAAGTCATTCAGTGAATACATGCGACTGCTTCCATTCTTTTTCTCAACCATCCAGACCTCATCGGTGCGCAGGAAATCTTGATTAAGCAGGCAGGTCTGATGAGTAGTAAAAATAAGCTGGCCATTTGTTTCATGTGAAGAGAAGTAACGGACAAGTTTGCGTACCAGGTGAGGATGTATGCTATGGTCAAGTTCATCGATTGCAACAGTTTTGCCTGACTGCATGGCTGCATAGAATGCCGGCATAAGTGATAATAGGCGCACTGTGCCATCAGACTGCGCCTGAATATCCATCTCCTTTGAGAATCCGTTCTCTCCAAACTGACGGAACATCATCTGACTTATCTTCTGTACTCCATCTTCAACACTGATATCTCTGGTATTTCTGAAATCAACAACCTCTGACAGCACACCTGAATGCATTTTCCTGAGTTTATCCACCGGCAGGTTGCTAACATCATGCGTACTTATCCAATCTTCGAAATTCTCCGTCTCTACCTTCACGCCATCAATACCCAGGTCAATAGCTTTAAAAAGTTCAGAGGCAAATTTATTAATGTTTTCATCGTTTCTGAAGATCCCTATCAAGGCCGGGTTAAAGGAATGTAAGCCAATTATTGTCAGTTCATCATCAAACCACTTTTGAGCAATATCAATATTGGCATCAGCCAGCACAGGCATATCATTGTTAATGGTCAGCAAACTTGCAAACGGATTTTTCTCAATCCATCCCAACACCATTTTGTTGACCTCAGCAGAAGGAGCAATTGAATATTCAACAGCACCATCTTTACGAGTGAAAATATTTTTATTCTCCTCAGCTCCTAAGCCGGACACTTGCAGAGTCTCGAAAGTAATCCCCGTCTTAGCAATTTCCACAGAATATATAAATGGAATTCCGGATTTCGTCGCAAATTCAATAGCCAGTTCTATAGGCTCATCGCCAGCATCTTCCTTCAACGCAAACATATATCTTCCAACACTATCACCATTCAAGAAATTCTTATTGGTAGCTATGGCCTTCAGGAAATTTATCCCTTTCAGGAGATTTGATTTTCCTGCTCCATTTGCGCCATAAACAGCTGCCATTTTCAACACTGGCAGTTTCCCGTCAAGCATAGTAATATGGTTCGACAAAGTAGTCCTTTTCATGTTTGGAAACATATCAAACTGAACCTCATCATTAAATGAAAGAAAATTCTTCAGTATAACCCGGAGTATCATATTTTTATCAACTATAGTACGTTAAACTTCTAATTAGCAATTCTGTAAAAAGGGATAAACCTTTAATCACTTGCAAAGGTAAAAATATATTTTTATCGCGTGAATATTTCACGTTATTTTTTCACGTATTAATCAATAATCGTAATTTGCTATCTAAAATTCGATTATCGGGCCTACCAAAAGAAAAGTCTCTGTTTCTTTTGGCAAGCAGATAGTTTGGTTTAGAACTTTGATAGATATACAATAAACAAGACTAAACTTATATCTATAAGAGGCGGCGAAAGAAAAGAGGTATAAAAAGCAAATACATCGCTTCAAAACATGAGGGATATGAGGGACAAAGTAGATGTAACAGGCTTCTTAATCACGTTTTTCAAAAATGAAATTGTATTAGTGTTTTCTTTGCAGATTGTCTCCATTTTTTTGTCCCTCGTTTGTCCCCCAGCATGAATAATTACTAAAACAATATCTGATTATCAATGAGTTACAAATTCGTAACACATATTGCATCGGTAAGTAACATTCACTTAATTCACGCTTTTACACATATATTCTTGTCGCAATATTGAATAATATCAGCCTTTCAAATATGTATTAATACAAAACTTGAAAGGCTGATGCATCAAAATTTACGCGAAATTATACGGCATTATTCTCTTCAAAGATAGCCATTCTACGCTCTAAATCTTCCAACTGTCTGTCTTCAATAAATGAAGTGCAAACACGCAAACCATTTTGACAACTACCTGTTGTTACTAAACATATAGCACTAACGCCATAATACATAAGTTCATGTGCCAATTGCCCACCAGTCATACCTGGGTAACCAACAGTGAAATAAAAGCCATCAGCTATAGGTTCACTTAGATCTTTATCATATACAATGTAAAAGCCGTGATCTGTAAATATTTTTTTCAGTTTATGAGCTCTTTCACCATAAATACTTATATCCTTTCTGAAATCATATTCGCCATCACATGCTGCTTTAAACATCCCTGCCATCGCATATTGTGCGCTATGACTTGTTCCTGAAGATAATGCATAAAGCATTCTTGTAGAAAAGACATAACCAAAGGAGAGTCCTTCATATCTTGCTCCAAGATTATCATAATGACGATGGAACAACTTGTTACTGATACATGTCACTCCAATTCGTTCACCTGCATAACTAAACGCTTTACTTCCACTTATAAAAAGCATATAGTTATCCGTATATCTTGCAACCGTTGCCTGATAAGGAGGCTCAAACGGTACACTTAACTGCTTACGGAAATCCATGGCAAAGTAAGCCAGGTCTTCCATTATTATTGTATCATATTTAGTTGCAAGCTGACCAATAATACGCAATTCGTCATCATTAAAACAAATCCAAGATGGATTATTCGGGTTGCTATATACTATTGCACAAATATTACCCTTAGATAAATATCCCTCTAATTTTTGAGCAAGTTTGTCACCTCTAAAATCATAGACATCAAAAGTTTCATATTTGACACCCATGACCTGCAATTGCATCTTCTGAACAGGAAATCCCGGGTCAATAAATAATACGGTGTCTTTCTTAGGGTCACATTGTGAACATGTCAGGAAAGCTGCAAACGTACCTTGCATACTACCACATACAGGAACACAGCATTCCGGCATAATATCTATGCCAATAAAAGCTTTGACAAAACGTGATGCCTGTTTTTTCAATTCAGGGTATCCCTGAATATCGGGATATGTGTGTGCAATACCATTTTTTAAAGCTTCGATTTGTGCCTTAACACCTACTTCAGATGCAGGCAAGCCAGGTATACCCATTTCAAGCTTAATGAATTCCACACCAGACTCCTTTTCAACAGAAGCAGCAACAGACTTAACCTCACGTATCGTAGCCTTCTCGAAGTCCTGTATGCCCAAACTTCTTATTGTATTATCAACAAGAACCTTGTCTATTGGTGTATTTTTCATATTTCAGATAATTTGAAATTCTATTTACTTTCACTTATTCCGATATTAAGAGCTTTAATATTCGCATTAACGACCTCTTCGCCTTTACGTGCAAACACTCTGCCCAAAGCAGCCTTTATCTCTTCGTATCCTATACCCAAAGACTTTTGAGCAGCTCCTAATAATATCATATTAGCAGAACGCGGCACATTATTATCCTTTGCCAACTGCTCGATATCAATGAAAACAACATTATTCAGTTTTGAATATTCCTCCTTTATTTTATCCATATCAGGATAATTAGGAATATTGACAAAAGGAACACTTGACGTTATAATCCATCCCGTTTTCTTATTAAGATATGGAAGATATCGTAATGCCTCCATTGGTTCCATTGATATAATAACGTCAGCCTGACCTTCTGCAATCAAATCACTATTAATTGGTTCAGAAGATATACGCAAGTTGCTCTGCACGTCGCCACCGCGTTGTGACATTCCGTGAACCTCTGCCTGCTTAATATAAAGTCCGTCCTTTATTGCAGCTTCACCAATAATTGTTGCGATTGAAAGAATACCCTGTCCTCCTACACCGCAAAGTATTATATCTGTTTTCATTTTGATTGATTTGCGTTTAACTTTTTTTCTCTTAAATGTCTCTGCAATGTCTGCATACATTCACGACATGGTATAATTACACTCAAGCCATGATAATTAATTTCCTCTCTCAGCATGTTTGTTATTTCAGGCATATTCTTTGGAAGAGGAACAACTGTTCTTAAATGTTCATTATTCAGTCCTAAGCCTTTACATATAGCTTCCAGCTTATTCGTTCCGGCAGAATCTTGCCCACCAGTCATGGCTGTTGTAAGATTGTCACTAATAATGACCGTTATATCTGCATTTTCGTTAATCGCATCAAGCAAGCCTGTCATGCCAGAGTGAGTAAATGTTGAATCGCCTATAACGGCAACTGCTGGCCATAAGCCGGCATCTGCTGCACCTTTAGCCATGGTTATACTTGCACCCATGTCTACTGTTGAATGCAAAGCTCTAAATGGCGGTAGAGCTCCTAACGTATAACATCCGATATCACCGAAGACTCTTGCATTTTCATAATCTTTCAAAACTTCATTAAGAGCAGAATAGACATCTCTATGGCCACATCCCTGACACAATGCAGGTGGACGAGGTGTTACATTTTCACTTGGAGCATAACATTCATCAACAGGAAGACCTAAAGCCTTCTTTACAAGATCAGGATTTAATTCGCCTGTACGCGGAAGTTCACCGGTAAGACGACCCTTTATTGTTGCATCGCCAGGCATTATGCCGCGAAGCATGTCTTCAATGAAAGGCTGCCCCTCTTCAATAACCAATACAGAATCGCACGCAGAAGTCATCTGTCTTATCAAATCCTTTGGCAATGGATATTGACTTATTTTTATTACAGGATTAGGACATCCCTGAGGATAACATTCATTCAAATAATTTATAGCAATTCCGCTTGCAATTATTCCTAAAGACTTATCACTGCCATCAATATATTGATTATACTTACTATTCTTAGCGTCATTTTCCAGTTCTGTCTGCATCGAAGTAACTATATCATTCTTCCTGCGTGCCATAGCTGGCAATAAGATCCAATCAGCAGCCTTGGAATCATAATTGATATTATTCTGCTCTCTTGAATTATCACAGATCTCAACAACCGCACGACTATGAGCCATTCTGGTTGTAACTCGCATAAGAATAGGAAGATGTATTTTCTCACTATAATCAAAGGCATACCTTACCATGTCATATGCCTCTTGCTGGCTGCTCGGTTCAAAACATGGAATCATGGCAAACTTAGCATAGAACCTGCTATCTTGTTCATTTTGAGAAGAGTGCATTGAAGGATCATCTGCAACCAATACGACAACCCCTCCATTAACTCCAGTCATAGCAGAATTGACAAATGGGTCGGCACAAACATTAAGACCCACATGCTTCATACAAACAAGAGCACGCTTTCCCATAAACGACATACCGAGTGCTTCCTCCATAGCAGTCTTCTCGTTTGACGACCATCTGCGATGGATGTTGCGCTCCTTTGCCGTTTTAGAATTCTGAATATACTCTGTTATTTCTGTAGAAGGTGTACCAGGATAGGCATACACCCCACTAAGACCTGCGTCTATCGCGCCTTGCGCAATAGCCTCATCTCCTAATAAGAGTTTTTTCATAATATCAGATTTAATTTAACAAGATTGGTTATTAAAATGATAATTTTATTTAACTGTCACCTTTAATGGTGAATGAAGTGCTTTCAGGTACTCTTTAGAACGTAAGTTCCATTCATTAAATGTGCGAACATCATTCTTACTCCATGCAGAGCCGAAATAATATGTATATTTCTCATTCGGCTGATATGTAATAAGCCCTACTCCATGTCCGGCATTTCCATTAACAGGATTATCATACATCATTTTTTTTGTTGCCTTAACACCATTAGGGAACAACACTCCAACATAAATCTGGAAATTTTGTTTTGCCGGATTATCTGTAGGATCTGCATAAAGCACATAATTATCTCCACAAGCAACACTCTTTGTGTCTTCACTATGAAGTACAACTCCAGCCACCATATCACAAGGCTTAGTAAGTCCTTCGTACCATACGGTCATTTTATTATAGTTGCTACCTTTATCAAGGCTTATAATACGATGTTCAACAACATTCTTGTCACTTCCTATAGAAAATGGGTTGTAATCAAGCTGGACTGTAAAGCGCAAAGGTCCATTATCCAATATTTTATATGTCTTATAACAATAAGGTAAGACCATCTCCCCTCCAGACAAAAGCGCAGGAGCGCCACAACCCAACGTCGGACCAACCTTATAGCAGTCAAGTCCGTATCCATGGTCAAAGTGATATGTTGTTGCCTCTTCCATTTCATGAGCTTCTTCTGTCTTTCCAGCTTTCTTTAACTCTTCAATCTTAGCATGGTTTGAAAGTTCTGTTACATACCTCTTATCAACCTCCAAATCCGGCGTATTTTTAACCCAGACATCTATTCCAAAAGCCTTTTCGCCTGTACGCTGTAAGGCAGGACCATAAGCACGATAAGCAGTACGGTCATTTTCCCATGCAATGTCATCTACACGCTCGGGATATTGCTTACCACAAACAATGGTCTTCATTTCTTTAGGAGTTCCTGGAGTAATAGTAAAATCTGCTGACCCTGCAGGTCGCACACTGGCATCAATCAACAACTTTCCGTCATATGAGATCTGGTACGCCACCTGCTGTCCCAATGCATTCTTTACAATAAAACTTTCTCCATTCTTTATTCCTAATTTCGAATAAACATCTTTGAGCTCAACCTCTATAAGCTCTTGACGCTGAACGTCATATGGATTTGTAACTGTCACAGTAACATTATCTGCCATCGCAGACAACGGCATTGCAAACATAAATAAAGATAATACCCTAAAGTTTTTCAAAAAGTTCATACGATATAGTTTTATTTTAGTTTATTATATTCATACATTTATTCTCATTTGAGATTTTTGATGAAGAACTGAGCTATCTGCCTGTAGATATGATTACGCGTATTACCTCCGTATATACTATGATTACGGTTTGTGTAAACATTCATCTTAAAGTCTTTGTCTGCCTGCACGAGTGCCTCTGTATATTCAAACACATTCTGTGGATGAACATTGTCATCAGCCAAGCCTTGACAAATAAGCAGTTCGCCATGCAGGTTTGCAGCACGCTTAATCGGATTTACATCATATCCAGAAGGATTCTCTTTTGGAGTACGCATATATCTCTCAGTATAAACCGTATCATAAAATCTCCAGTCTGTAGGAGGCGCAACAGCAACTCCTGCCTTGAAGACTTTACGTCCTTCACTCATGCTCATTAATGTATTGAATCCACCAAAGCTCCATCCCCATATACCGATATTATTTTTATCGACATAAGGCAATGAGCCTAAATATATGGCAGTTTCAACCTGGTCTTTAGATTCAAGATCACCGATTTTCAGATAAGTACATTTTTCGAAATCAGCACCACGCGCTCCTGTACCTCTGCCGTCAACACAGACAAGAATAAATCCTTGCTGCACCAAATATTGGTCAAGCAAAGCGCCCTGCCCCATTGAACCTATATTCCATGAGTTGACAACCTGTTGACTGCCGGGGCCACTATACTGCCACATAATTACAGGATATTTCTTACTTGCATCAAAATTAGCAGGTTTAATCATAACACCATTCAGCTGAACACCTTCAGATGTCTTGAAGCTAAAAAATTCTTTTGAAGGCAAATCATATTCAGCAAGAGTTTTCTTCAACTCGCTATTAGTAATCAATGATACGGTTTCTTTGCCTGAATTATTAAAGATACCATATTCATATGGTGTATTTCTGTCGCTCCACTGATTTACAAAATATTTATAATCAGCACTAAACACAGCTATATTCCAACCATCGCGTGAAGTCAGACATTCAGTCTTGCCATTTTTATAAGTAACATAAACCTCACGATTCATAGGATTTTTGCCTGCAGCCTGATAGTATGTAGCACCGGTCTGCTCGTCGTATCCATAAACATCTGTTACATCATACTGACCATCAGTCACCTTACGCAGCAACTGCCCGTTCATATTGTAAAGATATAATTGCATATAACCATTTCGGTCACTTGGCATTAATATATGATTAGAAGAAATCAATATATTAGCCATTGCTTCTTCTTTCACATACTTTGGCACAGATTCCTTTATCAGCAACTTGCATACTGTACTTCTCGGATTAGCCCCATACAGACAGAGCTGATCCTGATGTCTGTTCATCGTGTAAACAATTATCTTTTGCGGATCTGAAGTTGCCTTTATACGGGGTATATATCCGTCTTTGTCCATCTGCAGCTGCATGGTGCGTGTCTGACGCGACTGAATATCATAGCTCAGAACAGAAACAGTTGAATTTTTCTGGCCTGCTTTTGGATATTTATACGAATATAGCCCTGGATACTCTGAATACTCTGTCATTTCCGGCTCAAGCCCTTTAAACATTTGTAAAGAATATGTAGGCACATCCTTTTCATCAAAACGAATCCAGCAAAGCATACTTCCGTCAGCATTAAATGTAAGTGCAGAATTAAATCCGAACTCTTCTTCATAAACCCAATCCGGCACTCCATTAATAACCTCATTACGTTTGCCGTCTTTAGTAACCTGACTCTCCGAATTGCCATAAAGCAGCTTAACAAGATAAATATTATTGTCACGTACAAAAGCTACTTTCATTCCATCCGGCGACCATACAGGCGACTGCTGCTGGCCGTTATCCGAAAGTTTTTCCAACTTACGGTCTGCAATATTATAAATATAATAATCAGCAGTATAAGACCTGCGATAAATCTTCTTGGAGTTAGTCTGAACCAACATCTTCTTCCCGTCAGGGCTCATTATATAATTTTCAAGCTTGTCAATTTTTTCACCGACAGTATTGTTTACGTCAAACAACACACTTACTTGCTTTCCAGTCTTATAAGAATATTTTATTATTCTCTTCCCGTCCTTGCTTATCATAGCATAGCAGTCTCCGTCGGACATGGGGCTGACAGCACTAAGATATTCAGCAGCAAAAGTTTTGCCTGCAACATCTTTTAAAGAAAGCAGATTTCCAGAAATCATATTACTAGCAGCAAACAATAAAGCCGCACACATAATAAAAAGTCTTTTCATTGTATTTTATAAATTATTTTGAGCACAAAGATACATAATTTTCACTACATTTGCATCTCAATTGATTTAAAAGATATTAATGCCGTATGGCAAAAATTTAAGCGTAATTATACAATGCAAGATTTAAATAAAAAAACGACATTACCTTATAATGATTTTGGCAGCTGGATAAGATCTATTTTCCCGTTCAAAATACAAAAGATTTCTGTTGATGCAGGTTTCTCATGCCCCAACCGGGACGGCAGAATCAGCTACGGCGGATGTGCCTTTTGCAACAACAGCACATTCAATCCTGCTTATTGCGACAAGAACAAAACTATTAAGGAGCAGCTTGAAAAAGGAAAGATGTTTTTTCGCAACAAATATCCCGAAATGCGCTATTTAGCATACTTTCAGGCATACACAAACACGTATGGGAATATAGAGCAGCTTAAAAGGTTGTATGAAGAAGCGCTAAATACAGAGGATATCGTAGGCATTGTTATTGGCACTCGACCAGACTGTATTAGCAGCGAAATACTTGATTACCTTCAAAGCCTTTCACGGCAAACGTTTGTTATTGTTGAATACGGCATTGAATCAGCCAACAACGATACACTTAAACGCATAAACAGAGGACACACTTTTGAATGTTCAAGAAATGCAATAGAGGAAACGACTTCAAGAGGCATAATAACCGGAGGGCATATAATATTAGGACTTCCTGGAGAGGATACAAATGAAAATATAAAACAAGCATCACTTATATCCCAAACAAGCTTAAACATAATCAAAATACATCAGTTGCAGATAATACGGGGAACAAAACTTGAAAACGATTACTACCAAGGAGAAATCCACACCTATAACGTAGACGAATACATAGAATTGCTTGCAAAATATATACAATATCTTCGAAGTAATATAATAATAGACAGATTCACATCACAATCTCCTAAAGATTTGCTGATAGCGCCAGACTGGGGATTAAAAAATTACGAATTTACAAATAAGTTTGTCAACTATCTAAAGAAGAACAATATATATCAAGGACAACTTTGGGGTGAAAACAACAAATATAATCAGCAATAACCTTATCGCTAAAATGCGAACAAATTAATTGCACACTTTCATCTTTCTTTACAAAATTCAGAAATTTAAGGCTTTATGCGTAAAGTATTTCCATAAAAGATCAAAAATTATGAGAAAATAACATCAAAAACGCGCTAAAGACGTAATCAGCTCATAATCAACACTTTAAGCTGAATTATTATATCAATAATGCAATTCAAGATAATGTCTTACACATAAAATCCAGCTAAAATACGCATGTTTTTGGAGACAAAACCATAAGAATCTGTCTCCAAAACCAATGCTTTTATTGATTAAAAGCATTGGTTTTATAAAACAGAACAACTACTTTCACCGCAAAAGCTATAACATTCAGCATGATTTATGCTGTGTGACATCAAGAAAATATCTATTTTTCAATTTAATATTGTAATATTATTTTACTGCACACTGACAGCAAATTATTTATAATATAATGCCAAAATACAACAATCTCTCCATTTCAGCCTTTGGCATGCAAACCGTAAACGATATTACATAATAAAAAATATTAGACACAGTTATACATTTATTCACAAAAAGCATCTATAATTGGATAAAAATACTTAACTTTGTTTACCTATACAACCAAAACACTATAATAGTTAAAACTTAAATCTCGTAAAATATGACAAAAGAAAAACTGACTGATTCACAAACATCATTCGTAAAAAAGATGTCTGTAAGCATCATGGCTTTTTTAAAAAAGTATTTTAATGCCATGCCCGACAAAGAGGATGAAGAAAATACAATCAAGGCCATAAGTAATGGAGTATCATTCCACGGGGCCAATCTGTGGGTTCTGGTTTTTGCAATATTCATAGCATCATTGGGCCTCAACGTGAATTCTACCGCAGTAATAATCGGCGCCATGCTGATATCACCACTTATGGGACCTATAATCGGAATGGGATTAGCAGTTGGTATAAACGATTTTGAATTACTAAAGCGGTCACTTAAGAACTATCTCGTGGCAACGATAATAAGTGTATGTACAGCAACACTTTATTTCTTACTGACACCACTTGACGAAGCCCAGTCGGAACTCTTGGCCCGCACTTCCCCCACACTATACGATGTACTTATAGCATTATGCGGTGGTGCAGCCGGCATTGTAGCCCTGGCCACAAAGGGGAAAGGAAATGTGCTGCCAGGAGTCGCAATTGCTACAGCCTTGATGCCCCCGCTCTGCACAGCCGGCTTTGGAATAGCCACAGGTAACATTTTCTATTTTCTTGGCGCTTTCTATCTGTTTTTTATTAATACGGTATTCATTGCCCTCGCCACATATATTGGCGTAAGAATGCTTAAATTCAAGGAGAAACAATTTGTCGACCACGAAAGACAAACTACAGTAAAGAAATACATTATTATCATTGTGGTTGCCACAATGATACCGGCAGGCTTCATGACATACAGTATTGTAAAAACAAGTGTATTTAAAAGCAATCTCAGCAAATTTGTAAAAGAACAATTAGACAGTACTGGCACAAGGATTATTTCATATGAAGCCAACAACGACAGTCTCACATTACGTGTTGTCGCCGTAGGAAAAGAACTGTCAGACAGTGCTATTGCAAAAGCTGAGAAAGAAATGCAGAATTATAATATCCGGCAGTATAAACTTGAGGTAATACAAGGTTCTGAGTCAACATCATTAATGATGCTCAACAACAGACTGACAAATATGCGAACATCTAACGATAACTACTCAGATATGGTTCGTGAAGAAACAGCAAAAATATCTGAACTTCAGAAAAGCCTTGACCAATATACAAAATATGACATTATGGCACCTGCAGTAGCAAAGGAAATTAAGTCATTATTCGACAACGTTGACGACATAAGCCTGTCTAATGCCAGTTATGTAAACACAGATTCATTAAAGGTTAAACATTACACATTGGCCGTTATTGGCGTTAAAGCAAAAGCCAATATGAAAGAACTCGAAAGGAGCAAAATCACAGATTGGCTAAAGGCAAGACTTCAAGCAGACAGCATAAAAGTTATTATAACGAAAAATTAAAACTAAATAATTATATAAACAAAAAACAGAAGGATACATTTTATGCTGTATCCTTCTGTTTTCATTTACGATGGTCATCTACTCCAAGTGAAATTTATTGGTAAAAGTAATAAAACCAATATGTTTCTCCATAAGTGTCTTTAACATAAGAAAAACGCTCTGACTTGTTATTGTACTTTTCTTCAAGTTTTTGAAAATCCGCATAGTCAGCATCCATTATCTCGCTATGAAAGACCAAAACAGGATTCGACCTTAAATGTGTATACAATGTGAGCGCTTCTCTATAATGCTTTGGCAAAGCAGGTGAGCTTAGATTATATTTGTTTTTAATTATGTTCACAAATCCATCTAAATTTTTATCTAACAAATAACCACATAATATATAGTCTGTTACAGACTTCATTGCCAGACCATGATTTTCCAGATACAACAGATACTCAAGAGGCTTCATCTTTCCCATCTTTCGTATACCAAGCTGCTTGAATATCTCTGTTTCAGGAAACATCATACATTTGACATTCACCCCATCAGGCAATAATATATCAGAACCGCCTTTAGGTATAGGATACTCAAACAAACGTTCACCCAATTGCTTTGTACGCGACAAAGCGTAAATTCTCAACATAGTTAAATCTGGATCCGTATCATCAGACTTCTCGCCTACGCTCAAAGCATCATCATAATCATTTGACTCTAATAAATGCTCTATCCTTAAACGATAATGAAAAATCTCATTTGTATTTCCCAAAGCACATACCATCAACAACATAGCAGACAAAGCCAAAAGACTCTTCCACAAACCTCCGGTCAAACTTCCTGTATAAGACGTATCAATATAGAATATTGACTTCTGTCTAGACAAAACAGCAAAAATTGCATACAATATTATAACAATGCATACGATTACTATAACATTGGTTGGAAATAAACTAACATCGAAATCCTGATTCCCGGATGTCAGAACAGCGAGAAACATTAATGATGGCAAATAATTCAGAATATTAATCCATCCATCAAACCTCGTTAACTTACTCACGCCAAGTTTGACAAGAAACAGTACCACTGTCAGCAATACCGCACCTATGGTTTTGTTGTAATGAGTAATGCCTCCAGACAAGACATGTTGCTCCATAGCAATAATATCAGACTGGAAGAAATATAAATATACAAAAGTAAATAATATGAAAACAATAGCACATACAGAATTAACTAATGTGCTATTGTTTGTCTTGACTTCTTGTGTCATATTAATTTTTCTTTAAGACCACGGCTGAACGAGCAGGGATATAAAGTTTTAACCATTCCTTATGATCTTTTACATAGAGAGGATCAAAGTTTGTCATATGAGTCATACTGTCATCAGCAAGTCCATTTCCACCAAACTTTTTAGCGTCAGTATTCAATACAACATCATAAGATCCTGTAGGAACCAAGAATCCGTAATCGGTAAAGGATCGTGTGGGATTAAAATTAAACACAAATATCAAATCACCACGCATAAAAGCCAATATCTGGTCACCATCATTATGCCAAATCTCCTGTACGTTCGTCCGTTGGAAATTACGCACACTCTTGATAACGCTAAGCATTTCACGGTCAAAATCACCCAGATAATGATAGCACAAATCTTTATTGTCCACCAAATTCCATTGTCTTCTTGCGTATTTGTAGCTCCAACCATTACCCTCTCTAGGAAAGTCTATCCATTCAGGATGCCCAAACTCATTTCCCATAAAGTTAAGGTATCCGCCATTAATGGCAGCAGCAGTTACTAAACGTATCATTTTATGCAAAGCTATTCCACGATGAACGACCTCATTTTCATCGCCTTTTTTGAAATGCCAATACATATCCGCATCAATAAGACGGAAAACAATTGTTTTGTCACCAACCAAAGCCTGGTCGTGACTTTCACAATAACTTATAGTCTTTTCATCCGGACGCCTGTTCTTTACTTCCCAGAAAATACTGCTAGGCTTCCAGTTTTCGTCACTTTGCTCCTTTATCGTCTTTATCCAATAGTCAGGAATATTCATTGCCATCCTATAGTCAAAGCCGTATCCGCCATCCTCAAACTTAGCTGCAAGCCCCGGCATACCGCTTACTTCCTCTGCAATTGTTATTGCATTAGGATTAATTTCATGAATTAGTTTATTAGCAATAGTAAGATAACATATTGCATTATCATCTTCATGCCCGTTGAAATAATCACCATAATTACAGAAAGCCTCTCCTAAACCATGACTATAGTAAAGCATAGAAGTAACGCCGTCAAAACGGAAGCCGTCAAAATGGAATTCCTTAAGCCAATATTTACAATTGCTCAACAAGAAATGCATAACCTCATCCTTACCATAGTCAAAACACAAGCTATCCCATGCGGGATGCTCATGCCTGTCACCTGGATAAAAATATTGGTTAGGATCACCTGCTAAATTACCCAATCCCTCAACTTCATTCTTAACAGCATGACTATGAACAATATCCATAATCACTGCTATGCCGTTGCGATGAGCTTCATCAATAAGGGACTTTAGTTCTTCAGGAGTACCAAATCTGCTTGAAGCAGCAAAGAAGCTACTTACATGATAACCGAAAGAACCATAATAAGGATGCTCTTGTATTGCCATAATTTGTATACAATTATAACCATCCTCAATTATCCTCGGCAACACATTCTCCTTAAATTCAGTATAAGTACCAACCTTTTCCGCATCTTGCGACATTCCTATATGGCACTCATATATCAGAAGCGGACTCTTATTTGGTTTAAACTTCTTTTTCCTCCACACATAAGGCTTTTCAGGATTCCAGACTTGGGCTGAGAATATTTTTGTTTCTTCATCCTGCACAACTCGCTGAGACCATGCCGGGATACGTTCTCCAGACCCGCCATTCCAATAAACATGCATTTTGTATAAATCGCCATGCTTCATACCTTTCTCTGAGATTTTCAATTCCCAGTTTCCGGTTCCTTCTATACGCTTGGCTTTATACTTTTCTGTCTCTTGCCAATTATTGAAATCGCCGACAAGATAAATTTCTGTCGCATTAGGCGCCCACTCTCTAAAGACCCAGCCTCTTGATAATTTATGCAAGCCATAATAATCGTACCCACTGGCAAAATCCTCTAATGATATTTTACCATTACGAGTCAGCTGGCCTAATTTCCACAAGGCATGATCATGCCGCCCTCTTATGGCATCTTCATAAGGCGCGAGATAACCATCATTAACAACTAAGCCAATATGTTTCGGCTCATTTGCCGCTTTACTATCCGTTTTAGCCTTATTATTTAATGATTTGGCTTTTCTGGTAACCATGATACCTCCTTAAAAACTTTTTATAATAACATTATTGTTTGATACTCTCAGCAAAATTATGCTAAGACTTTAAATATGGCCTTCTTTATTTCTGCCTGTTCAGAAATACAAGGAGCATGACCGTCTTGAGGGAAAAACATAGCAAACTCGCCGGGCTTACAGGTAACGTACGTAGCAGCAGCTCCTTCGTATTTTGTTATATCTTTTTCTTCATTATATTCTGCTTCAGGCAAATCCTTTAATGGAGTATATCCATACGTCTCTGACGTACTTAAAGGTATCTGGATATCAATCATTTTCTTATGAGTTTCCAGCAAAGCACTTTCACATGATTTACCTTTTGCCACTTGTATATTTACGAATAAATCTGTGCCTTTAATCAGATGTTTTCCTTCACTTAATTTATTTAAATCATTTGATTTCAAAAAATCAACTACATCATTAAATAATGGATTTAAAGAAACATATTTCTCTAAATTTTCCAATGTATCTATAACCATAAATATTATTTTAATTAATTATTGAACCTTATTTCCTAAAATATACATACCTTGAGAAACGATGTTACCATTTTTGTCTTTCTCAACATATTTACCATCACGCTTATCATCTTTATAAGAACCTTCAAAACGCCGTCCGTCCTTATCGACCTCTAAAGCTCGACCATTTCTTTTACCGCGACGATAAATACCCTTGAATTTACTTCCGTCTGAGAAATGAATAATAATTTCACCGTCAAAAACGCCGTCTTTAAAATTACCTTCAAAGACATCTCCATTTTTTTTCGTTAACTTACCTAGACCGTTTTGTTTGTCAGCCTTCCAATATCCATTATATACATCACCGTTTTTCCAACGTAAGACTCCATGGCCATCCTTATCTCCTTCTGTAAAATGTCCGGTATATTTATCGCCATTAGCAAAAGTAAAAATACCTTCACCCGTACGTTTTCCTCTAACATAATCACCCTCATACATATCGCCATTTTGGAACTTATATATACCTTTCCCATTTTGAACATCATCTAGCCAATCACCGATATATATATCTCCATCAGCATAATGATTGGTTCCTTTTCCTGAGCGCAAATTATCTAGCCACATACCATCATATGTTGTCCCGTCGCCCCAATCAAAGAATCCTTTACCTGTTTTCTTGTCATCTTTCCATTCACCTGTATAATAGGCACCACCGCTATAAGTGTATGTTCCTTTTCCAGTACGTTTATCCTGATACCAATCGCCGTCATATTTGTCACCGTTGTAATACCACATTACGCCATGGCCCTGTTGATAATCACGAAACCATAATCCAACATATTTGTTATTATTCATAAAATGATATGTCCCTCTACCGTGTTGCTGATCTTGGAACCATTCTCCTTCATACTTCTCCCCATCAGAAAAAGTATAAACTCCATATCCTTGACGCTTTCCTTTCACATATTCACCTTCATAAGTATCCCCGTTTTTATAAACAGTTTTACCTTTCCCGTGAGGTTTCCCTGAAGCCATTTCACCCTGGTATGTTCCACCATCTTTAGTCTCACATGAGCCTAATGTTATCTTTTGCGCACTACATATTAGAGGCAAAGCAGCACAAAATAAAAGCAATATATAGTTCTTCACGATTTTTCTTTTTAAATTTATCACCAAAAGTAATAAAAAATAACCATACTGCAAAATTATTTTTTTAAAATCGGTTTTACGAATATATTTATTGATAAATATTAGTATCTTTGCAAAAATATTAAAACAGAAATACTATGAACTTTGTAGGAATCATACCAGCAAGATATTCGTCAACACGCTTTCCCGGAAAACCGTTAGCCATTTTAGGCGGAAAACCCGTAATTCAACATGTTTACGAAAAAGTTTCAAAAGTGCTTGACGACGTATACGTCGCCACTGACGACGAAAGGATTAAGGATGCGGTGGAAAGCTTTGGAGGAAATGCTATTATGACATCCCCTAATCACAAAAGTGGGACTGACAGAATAGAAGAAGCAGTAAATATTATAGAAAAAAAATTTGACGTCATAATCAACATCCAAGGTGATGAGCCATTTATTCACAAGACCCAAATAGAAACAATATGCAGATGTTTCGATGACTCAGAAACTATGATTGCGACTTTAGGCAGGCCATTTACTGAAAAAGACTCTATAAATGATTTAGAGAATCCTAATTCCCCGAAACTCATTTGCGACAACAATGGCTTTGCCATGTATTTTAGCAGGAATATAATACCCTATATACGCGGAGAAGAAAAATCAAATTGGATAAACAAATTCACATATTTAAAGCATATTGGACTTTATGCATACAGGGCTAATGTCTTGTCAGAAATAACAAAATTACCACAATCAAGCCTAGAGCTTGCTGAAAGCTTGGAACAACTCAGATGGCTTCAAAATGGATACCGCATAAAAGTAGGCATTACCCACGTTGAAACCATAGGAATTGATACTCCAGAAGACTTAAAGCGCGCAGAAGAATTTATCATCCAACACGACAGGCAATAAAGAAAGAACAAAGACTATCACATATAACAAAGCAATTTCACCTGAAATCAAATAGAAGGAAAAAATGAAAGGGCGCATCTTTTTTATGCGTCCTTTCATTTTTCTCCAAACAACAAACTTACATTTGCATTTAACCGACCAATAGCGAGTACTCTTGCAGACAACAAATACACACATTATTTTAATCAATATATTCAAACCAAAACATATCAGGAAAAGGCAACCTTTCTCTTATGAGTATAATGATGAAATATTGAAATTTTATAGCAATCGTTCCACGAATGCAGCTGCTGAATTATTCAATGCAAAAATCAAACTTTTCAGAGCTAATCTTCATGGAGTGACAGATAAAAAGTTTTTCCTCTTTAGAATCACAAAGCCCTAAGGATATCCCCATCAAATTTCTACTGCCCCCAAAATTGTCTATTAACTTTGCATCATCACTTCTAAAGCAAACCTGCCTCAGACACACTCAGTGAAACACTATCAAGTTTTTTCAAAGCAAATCTTCATGAAACAACGGACAAAAGTCTTTCTCTTTAGGATTGCACAGGCACACAGATATCCAACAAGATTTCTACGACCAACTTAAACTAACGATTAAACACAATTTTATAAATTTCCAAAGGGATTGTTACAAACAAAATAAAAGGAAGAAAACAATCATAATGTTTCTTCCTTTCAAATGCATTTAAACTTTCGTAGTGGATAGGGGAATCGAACCCCTATGCCAAGATTGAGAATCTTGTATCCTAACCATTAGATGAATCCACCTTAAATCACAGCGGAAGCTGGGGGATTCGAACCCCCGGTACGATAAACTCGCACGGCAGTTTAGCAAACTGCTGGTTTCAGCCACTCACCCAAACTTCCTTTCCGGTTTATTGTACCGAAGCATTCTCGCTCAAATGCGATGCAAAGGTATGCATTTATTTTTATCCCTGCAAATTTTTCTGGAGTTTTTTTTCATTTAATTCAAAAAAACTTTTTTACACCTTATTATATATTATAAACGCTCCTTTATGGAGTCAAATTTTAAGCATTATCTAACTGTAATATGGAAGCACCCCTGTTTAACCTCATACTTAACATAACACCGATTATTCTCACGCATATCACGCAAGACCTCACTTAACACCCACTTAAGCGTATCATTTCTTACCATTCGGCCTTTGCTTCCATCTAGTTTATTAATAGTTTTATAGCGATTATAACATACATCAAAAGTTGTACCATACAAATGACATGAATTTTCCGTTGCATTTCCATTGTAATTCCGAAGTTTCATCACATCTTCTTTTGACCGGAGAACACTCGTTACAATTATTTGATGCAATGGTATATTTTTTATTCTTAGGCTATCATAATACGCCCTACCAATATCATTGAGTAGGACAGCTGCACGTGGAACCAAATACGGAATACTACTGCGCAAAGGATCTATAAAATAATAAGGATTTGCACCAACAAAAACAAGTTCTTTTTTTCTATTTTCTGCATCTTCTCTATTTTCAACAGGTTTTACTCCATACTTATTGGCAGAAACTAGCTGCACGTCATTATTGTCAGGGAATGTACGACTAAAACCAGGCACACTATTTATACGATTACGTACCTGTGTTCCTTCTGCATTATAGAAAGACGTCAACTTAAATATTGAAGAAACCACGTGCTCCCCATCACCTACACTATCTTTTTTACCCAAAGTATTAATGCCAGAATCATTTAAAGCATCATTCACGACAACAGGCCTATTTACATTTTTATCTTTTGCGACATCAGGAAAAATCAGACGTATCATAGCCAAAATCAAAACTATGGCCACAAAACTCATCAAATACCTATTTTTTGTTATTTTCATACGTTCTTTATTTATTCAACATAGAAACAAAAAAAAGACTCACATCTTTTTGTATCAATCAACATTAAAATTTCGAATTGTTGAAACAATTTCATTGATAATTTCTGGATTTGGCAATTCTTTAACATCTCCACACAAGGCTATCGAGAAGTTATCTGCCAAACATTCTTCCGGATTTATAACATACCCTGTATTTCTTCCTACCTTATCATAAAAATCGGATGCATCATCCAATTTATACATCAACATCTTTCCATCCTTCATTACCGGAGAAAATTTATCGTCAAGCGGAACCAATCCGATGTGCACATAATCAAAAAAAGATCCTCCGGCATAATCACGATCAGAACAAATAACCATTGTGCATGGCTGTTGTTTTCCACCGACACTTAACATGGCATAGCTATCATAATGATTCACATCCGGATTAGATATAAATCGTTCGGTCACATCGTCAGAAAACTTTATTTCTTTATCCAATATACTGAATCCTATTATTTTATACATTGACTTTCTAAAATCAATATTATTTCGTGTCATCACATGAAACAACTCATGAGCCAACAGCTTAGCAAGCCTTTTGGTATTAACTTTTTTCAAAAGGCCTTCACCTAAACAGACTACCTCGCCTCGAGTATACGCTGCTGCACCTCCCTCCTCTTTCATCGTTGTTTTTATAAGCAGTACTTCTTGGGGGATAGGAAGCTTCAAGCCCTTTCGAGCAATAGCATCATCCAATATTGCAAAAGCTTTAACAACAGAATCTTTTTCTGTATCTGTAAAATCTCTAGTCTCTCGTCTTATCATGTCTACCATATCGTCATGAGTAGCATTCTTTTTACCCACACGAGCCTCCAAGTCAAATTTCCCAAGACGTTCTACATAACCCTTAGAAACAGCCAACACATTATTTGCTTCCTCCTTATCCGCAAATCTGAGAGAATAGCTATCATTATTACCATAAGATAAACAACAAAACGAGACGAGGCATAAGCCAAACGAGACTGCACGCTGATAAAACTGTCTAATAATATACATAATTTAAATTTAAATAAAACGATGCAAAGATAATGTAAGTATATGTAAATACAAAATAAATATGTTTATTGCATACAGAAAGGACGTCAACAATTAACATAATTTTATCCATGACAAAATAGCAACATTTTTTATTGGAAAATCCAATTAAAAACAATATCATCAAAACAAAATATTTCTTGCAACAAACAAAATACATAGACTTTTAAATATATCTTCAACTCATATCAATGCCATGGCCATGACATCCATTCAAGATTATATCACTAAGACATATGGAGAGAAAAAAAACAAATTTAAATGAAATCTATCCCCTATATGACAAAAGCCTTTTATCAATAAATACAACATAGCGATACAATCATAACATTCTCACACCTATACGCTATCAGCCCAAGAATAGAAAAAAGATAAGAAAAACGATGATATATTGAAAAAGTTTCTGTAATTTTGCACAATAATATTAAATTCGAATAAAATTGATCGAGAAGCACATTGTACTTGAGGATATTGACCCTGTAATATTATACGGAGTCAACAATACGCATTTGCAAATAATCAAGGCACTATACCCAAAGCTCAGGATAGTTGCACGTGATAATGTCCTACGCGTATTAGGAGACGAAGAGCAAATGGCAAACTTTGAAGAAAACATTGAGAAAATACGCAAGCACGTCTTAAAATACAACTCGATTAATGAAGATAATTTAATCAACATAATTAAGGGCGGAAAGATTAACGATGACACTTCAAGTGATGTTGTAGTATATAACATCTCTGGAAAACCAATAAAAAGCAGAAGTGCCAATCAGCAGAAACTGATTGATGCGTACAACAACAATGACATGCTGTTCGCAGTCGGTCCTGCCGGCACGGGCAAAACATATTTAAGTATAGCTCTTGCTGTAAAAGCCCTCAAAGAGAAAGCGACAAAAAAAATAATATTAAGTCGTCCGGCTGTTGAGGCTGGAGAAAAGTTAGGCTTTCTGCCAGGTGACATGAAAGACAAAATCGACCCATATCTGCAGCCCCTATATGATGCACTTGAAGACATGATTCCTGCTGTTAAATTACAGGACATGATTGAGAAACATATCATCCAGATTGCACCATTGGCATTTATGCGTGGACGAACACTCAGTGATGCTGTAATAATTCTCGACGAGGCACAAAATACAACATCTGCTCAAATACGTATGTTTTTAACCCGACTTGGATGGAATGCAAAAATGATCATAACAGGCGACCTTACTCAGGTTGACTTACCGCATGGAACGACTAGTGGGCTACGAGAAGCTATACGTGTATTAAATGGCATTGACGGAATCTCTTTTATAAATATGAATGAAAAGGATATCGTAAGACATAAGCTTGTCACACGAATAGTCAATGCATATGAAAGAGATAAAGAAATAAAGAACAAGTAGAAAAGGTTTTACAATAAATCAACAAGAATGAAAGCACTTACAAGAACAGATTTCCATTTTGATGGACAAAAAAGCGTATATCATGGTAAGGTACGCGATGTTTACAACATTAACGACGACATTATCGTAATGATTGCCACAGACAGAATTTCAGCTTTCGACGTTATTCTGCCTAAAGGAATACCTTTTAAGGGTCAGGTTCTTAACCAGATCGCATCAAAATTTCTGGATCAGACAAAGGACATTTGTCCAAACTGGAAACTTGCCACTCCCGATCCAATGGTTACAGTTGGTCTGAAATGCGAAGGATTCCGCGTTGAAATGATTATACGTTCAATTCTGACAGGTTCGGCATGGCGTGAGTATCAAAAGGGATGTCGTGAAATTTGTGGTGTTAAACTGCCCGATGGAATGAAAGAGAATCAGCGTTTCCCCGAACCAATAATAACACCTACAACAAAGGCTGACGAAGGTCATGACATGAATATTTCCAAAGAAGAAATAATCGCTCAAGGCATTGTAAGTAAAGAAGATTACGAGGTAATGGAGGACTATACACGTAAGATTTTTGCACGCGGACAAGAAATTGCAGCTGAACATGGTCTTATCCTCGTTGATACTAAATACGAATTTGGAAAAAGAGACGGTAAAGTTTATCTTATTGACGAAGTACATACTCCAGACAGCAGCCGTTATTTCTATGCAGACGGTTATGAGGAGAAATTTGAGAAAGGTGAGCCGCAACGCCAATTATCTAAAGAATTTGTACGTCAATGGCTTATTGAACACAACTTCATGAATGAGCCTGGACAGACAATGCCAGAAATAACAGACGAATATGCTGAAAGTGTAAGCGAACGTTACATTGAATTGTTCGAGAACATTACCGGTGATAAATTCGACAAAGCTGCTGAAGATGGTGATATTGCAGCACGAATCGAAAACAATGTGAAGAATTATCTGAAAAACAGATAATAATTCATATTGACAAAATACCTCTATAGCATCATGCCTTTTTATAAATCAGATAAAAATGACCTACAAACAGGAACGTATAACGCCATATAATAACGGGGAAGAAAAGAGTAAGCAGGTTGAAACAATGTTTGATACCATAGCTCATTCGTATGATCTGCTTAATCACAGGCTGTCACTTGGCATTGACTATCTTTGGAGAAATATGGCCATAAAACAGCTTAAGCCCTTTAAACCTCTTAAAATACTAGATGTTGCGACAGGGACAGGTGATTTTGCGATAAAATCAGCCAAGGAGTTATCCCCTGAAAAGGTCATTGGCATTGATATATCAGAAGGCATGATGCGTATTGGTCAAGAGAAAGTTAAGAATGAGAGACTGAGCGAAATCATAAGCTTTGAAAAGGAAGACTGCGAACATCTCTCTTATGCAGACAATACATTCGACGCAATAATAACCGCATTTGGAATCAGAAATTTTCAAAATCTTGATGCTAGTTTAAAGGAGATGTGCAGAGTATTGAAAAAGGGAGGACACGTAAGTATTCTAGAACTTAGCCAGCCTGTAAGTTTCCCAATGAAGCAATTATTTTGGATATACTCTCATTCCGTACTACCGCTATATGGAAAGCTTGTTTCTAAAGACAAAAATGCGTATCGTTATTTAACAACAACAATAGAAGCATTTCCACAAGGTGAAGTGATGACAGATATCATAAAAAAAGCCGGGTTTACTGAAGCTACATTCAAACGTTTAACCTTCGGCATTTGCACTTGTTATTTTGCAACTAAATAAATATAAGTCTATGGATAAATATGGATTAATAGGTTACCCATTAGGTCATTCATTTTCAAAAAGTTATTTCAACGAAAAATTTGAAAATGAAGGAATTAATGCTGAATATATCAACTTTGAGATTCCGACACTCGACTCCCTTCCGGAAATTTTAGCTTCTAACCCGGAACTGAAAGGCCTTAATGTCACAATACCATATAAAGAAAAAGTTATCAGTTATCTTGACTCCATAAGCCCCGAAGCAAGAGCTATAGGAGCAGTAAATGTTATACGCGTTGACCACAAAGGTAATGATACTTATCTGAAAGGCTTTAACAGCGATGTCATTGGTTTTACAAAAAGCATTGAGCCCTTGCTTGAAAGATTTCATAAAAAAGCATTAATATTAGGAACAGGAGGGGCATCTAAAGCTATAAACTTCGGTTTAAAATCACTAGGTCTTGAAACAGTATTCGTAAGCAGATTTGAACGTCCTGGAACGATACAATATTCACAAATCACCCCTGACATAATTCAGGAGTACAATGTTATTGTTAATTGCACTCCATGCGGAATGTATCCGCATATAGACGAGTGTCCTCAATTGCCATATGAGGCAATGACAAGCAAGAACATCCTTTATGACTTGCTCTATAATCCCGATGAAACTCTTTTCATGAAAAAAGGAGCCCAACATGGTGCCACTGTAAAAAATGGATTAGAAATGCTTTTATTACAGGCATTTGCAAGTTGGGAATTTTGGCATAATAAAGAATAAGACGTAATTTTTGTTCCATATACATAAAAATATATTTAAAATGGATTTACACAACCGCTACATGATGCGTGGTGTTTCTGCAGCAAAAGAAGATGTACACAACGCAATAAAAAACATAGATAAGGGTATCTTTCCACAGGCATTTTGTAAAATAATACCAGACATTCTAGGAGGCGATCCTGAATATTGTAATATTATGCATGCAGATGGCGCAGGTACTAAGTCGTCATTGGCTTATATGTATTGGAAAGAGACCGGTGACTTAAGTGTATGGAAAGGCATTGCACAAGATGCACTAATTATGAATACGGACGACCTGCTTTGTGTTGGAGCTGTAGATAACATACTTGTTTCAAGCACAATCGGACGAAATAAAATGCTGGTACCAGGAGAAGTCATATCTGCTATTATTAATGGCACTGACGAACTTTTAGCCAGCATGCGAGAAATGGGCATTGGCATTTACGCAACGGGAGGTGAAACAGCTGATGTTGGCGATTTAGTAAGAACAATTATCGTCGACTCTACTGTTACATGTAGAATGAAACGTAGCGACGTAATCAACAACGCCAACATTCAACCAGGCGATGTCATTGTCGGACTTGCCTCATTTGGCCAGGCAACATACGAAACAAGCTACAACGGAGGTATGGGCAGCAATGGCCTGACTAGTGCACGCCATGACGTGTTTGCTAAATATCTTGCAGAAAAATATCCAGAAAGTTACGATCATGCAGTTCCTGACGAGCTTGTTTATAGTGGTCATTATCACCTGGACGACAAATTAGCAGATGTACCTGTAAATGCAGGTCAGCTAGTCCTCTCTCCTACCCGTACATACGCACCAGTTATTAAACGCATTCTTGACGAATTACGTCCGGAAATACATGGTATGGTACATTGTACAGGCGGAGCACAAACAAAAGTGCTACACTTCGTAAATGACAATTGCAAGGTTATCAAAGACAACATGTTCCCGGTTCCACCTCTTTTCAGAATGATTAGAGAGGAAAGTCAGACTGACTGGAAGGAAATGTATAAAGTGTTCAATATGGGACACAGAATGGAGATATATGTAAAACCCGAATTTGCAGAAAAAGTAATTAATATAAGTAAGAGTTTCAATATAGACGCTCAGATTATCGGACATATCGAAGAAGGAGAAAAGAGTCTGACCATTAAATCTGAATTTGGAGAATTTAACTATTAATTATATGCCCGAAAACAATAGTATTTTAGAAAAGCTCGAAGGACTTGAAAGCAGATATGAAGAGGTTGCCACATTGATAACAGACCCTTCTGTCATTTCAGATCAGGAAAGATACGTAAGACTTACACGAGAATATAAAGACCTCGATGAGATAATGAAGGCCAGAAAACGATATATTGCCTGCATAAACTCAATAAACGAGGCTAAAGATATTCTTGCCAACGAAAGTGATCCGGACCTGAGAGAGATGGCCCGTGAAGAACTTCAAGCCAATGAAGAGTTACAGCCTAAAATTGAGGAGGAGATAAAAATTGCCTTAGTACCGAAGGATCCGGAAGACGCCAAGAACGTCCAAATGGAAATTAGAGCCGGAACCGGCGGTGACGAAGCAGCACTGTTTGCAGGCGATTTATTTCAAATGTATAAAAAATACTGTGATTCAAAAGGCTGGTCCCTGTCTGTAACAAGCGTAAGTGAAGGAGCTGTTGGCGGATATAAGGAAATAGACTTTGCTGTAAGCGGCGACAATGTATATGGAATACTAAAATATGAATCTGGCGTACATCGTGTACAACGTGTACCAGCCACAGAAACACAGGGCCGTATGCACACAAGCGCTGCAACAGTAGCTGTATTGCCCGAAGCTGATAAATTTGAAGTTAACATCAACGAAGGCGACATTAAGTGGGACACATTCAGAAGTTCCGGTGCTGGAGGACAGAATGTAAACAAAGTGGAGTCTGGAGTTCGTCTTAGATATCCATGGAAAAATCCGAATACCGGTGAAGTTGAAGAAATTCTTATTGAATGTACTGAAACACGAGACCAGCCTAAGAATAAGGAAAGGGCACTTTCAAGATTGCGTACTTTCATCTACGACAGAGAGCATCAGAAATACATCGATGATATAGCTAGCCGCAGAAAGACATTGGTGTCAACTGGTGACAGAAGTGCAAAGATCAGAACATATAACTTCCAGCAAGGACGTGTAACTGACCACAGAATCGGCTATACAACACATGATCTGTCCGGATTCCTGGCAGGAAACATACAAGATATGATAGACGCCTTAACTGTAGAAGAAAATGCAGAACGCATGAAAGAGGCAGAACTATAAATCCTAATGTTTGGGTGGATTATTTATATGAAATAAAAGTTTTATATAAGACTTGGCAATTGCAAAAATCTGAGCATCAGCCATTTCATATAAAAGAATTCACTTAATAAATAAAAACATAAATTCAGAAAAAATGAACAGAAAACAATTAGTTGACCAAATATTCAGCAAACAATCTTTTCTGTGTGTCGGACTCGACACTGATATCAAAAAAGTGCCGGAATGTTTACTGAACAACGAAGATCCTATATTCGACTTCAACAAAGCCATAATAGATGCAACGGCACAATATTGTGTTGCATACAAGCCAAATTTGGCTTTCTACGAATGTATGGGTGTAAAAGGAATGATATCATTTGAACGTACGATAAAATACCTCAAAGAAAACTATCCTGACCATTTCATAATAGCAGATGCAAAACGTGGCGACATAGGAAACACATCCTCTATGTATGCCCGTACATTCTTTGAAGAATATGATATCGACTCATTGACCGTTGCGCCTTACATGGGCGAAGACAGTGTTACACCATTCCTCAACTATGAAGGCAAATGGGTTATTCTATTGGCGCTCACAAGCAATAAAGGTTCACATGATTTTCAGCTGACAGCCGACCAAGACGGCGAAAGACTTTTTGAAAAAGTTATACGTAAGTCACAGGCATGGGGTGATGAGCAAAACATGATGTATGTAGTTGGTGCCACTCAGGGCTCAATGTTCCAAGACATACGTAAAGTTGCTCCTAATCACTTCTTACTTGTACCTGGAGTTGGAGCACAGGGCGGAAGCCTACAAGAAGTATGCAAATACGGAATAATCAAAGACTGCGGACTATTAGTAAACAGCAGCAGAGGTATCATTTATGCCTCAAACGGAAGCGATTTTGCTGAAGCTGCAGCAATTAAAGCTGAAGCCCTGCAAAAAGAAATGGCCATAGAATTAAACAAAATAAAGTAGGTATAAAAATCCTCCGGCATTAAAGCAAATGCCGGAGGTTTTCTTTTATAAAATATAGTCATAGACATAAGCGCCGTCAGAATGTCACACAATTTGCACTTATTTTGACTTTCTGATTTCAAATAGTAGACTATTTTTCCATTGAACACTGATTCTACTCTGAAAAAGCCATAAAATCCGACTATTGCTCATTCAACAGATAAACCTCTCATTTTCAAGCAGTTGAAGCAGTTAACAATAAATTCTAAGCACAATATCATTCTAAAAAACATCTAAAATGCCACCTATTACAGTATAGAATGCAGCATTTTACATGTCAAAACACATTCAATCAGCCACACAAATACAGTTAAATAGACGACAAAACTCAATGATTTCCAACCAAGAACAAGCAAATATATGTGTTTTGAAGATAAAGTATTAGCATAAAAGTGATCAAGCATCGCATTTTATCCGCTAAAACATAACATTAGCCGACACATTAAAAAATTACACTTTGACAGTCCATACATTATTTTGTTTTCCTTTTGTCAATCATAAAAGCAGCATTTAAGAGGTTGATATTATTCACAGAAAGTTTATTCCATCTCATACGGACCTTAACATCAGTTAACTTTCATCATCAAGCTATTTTGTTGTATATCAAACAAATAAATTGTATATTTGCATTTGCCACATGCTGTTATAACATATATCATGAATCAGATTTCAGCTATAATGTAAAACACCAGTACTACTTATTTACCTTTTTGAAGTTGTACAACATATAAAACAAGCGAAATGAATGACAGTAAAATAATAAATGACCCTATCTTCGGATTCATAAAGATACCTCATGGCCTTCTGTTAGATATTGTTGAGCATCCGCTAATGCAGAGGCTTACACGAATAAAGCAACTTGGACTTACATCTATGGTGTACCCTTCCGCACAACACACTCGCTTTCAGCATTCTATCGGTGCATTCCATTTAATGAGCGAAGCCATTACGTCATTAACCCAAAAAGGAATATACATATTCGACAGTGAAGCTGAAGCTGTTGAGGCTGCTATACTAATGCACGACATTGGACATGGCCCATTCTCTCATGTCTTAGAGCATACATTGATAAGCGGAATAAGCCACGAAGAAATATCCTTGCTTATGATGGAACAAATTAACAAGGAAATGAAAGGAGAATTGAATTTAGCACTCAAAATATTCAAGAATGAATATCCAAAAAAGTTTCTGCATCAACTGATAAGCAGCCAGCTTGACATGGACAGGCTAGACTATCTCAGACGTGACAGCTTTTACACAGGAGTGTCTGAAGGAAATATTGGCAGTGCTAGAATAATAAAGATGCTTGACGTACACAATGATAATCTTGTTGTAAATTCAAAAGGGCTGTATTCTATCGAAAATTATCTAATGGCAAGACGTCTGATGTATTGGCAAGTGTATCTGCATAAAACAACTGTCTCTAGCGAAAAAGTGCTAGTAAACGCTCTCTTACGTGCAAAAAGACTTGCACATGAAGGCAAAGAAATTTTCGCAACACCCTGTCTAAGATATTTTTTATACAATGACATCGATGCAGAGACATTCAGAAATGACAAACAAGCCCAGCTGTATTACACAAAACTCGACGACAGCGACATTCTAAGTTCCCTTAAAGTATGGACAGACAGCAACGATAAAGTGCTATCGATTCTTTCCACAGATATCATAAACCGCAATATCTTCAAAGTTGAAATTTTCGAAAATCCTGTGGACGACGCCTATGCTGAAAGCAAGAAACGTACAATTGCAGACATGTTCAAAATAAGTTTAGAAGAAGCTGGCTATCTCATGAGCATTGACACAATACAAAAAGATATGTACGATGTTAATGAAGACCAAATCACTATACTGTTCAAAGACAATACAACAAAAGACATTTCTGAATCTTCAGAATTGTTGAATATTGCATTACTTTCAAAAAAAATCAGAAAATATTATTTATGTTATCAACGTTTTTGAATAAATTTATTTATCTTTGCAGATAATATGTAATTAAATTGCAATGGAATTTACAGCAAACCAAATAGCAAGTTTTATCCAAGGCAAAGTTGAAGGCGATGAAAATGCCACAGTAAATACATTTGCCAAAATTGAAGAGGGAAAACCAGGAGCTATATCATTCCTTTCAAATCCCAAATACACACACTATATTTACGAAACACAATCAAGTATTGTGCTTGTCAACGAAGATGTTGAGTTGACAAAACCAGTCAAAGCCACCTTGATTAGAGTAAAGAATGCCTATGAATGCGTTGCAAAACTTCTGCAAATGTATCAGGCTGCACTTCCTAAAAAAAGTGGCATAAGCTCAATGGCTTTCATATCACCTAAAGCGACAATTGGCGACAATTGCTATGTAGGTGCTTTTGCATATATAGGCGAGAACGTTGTTATCGGTGAAAATACACAAATATATCCACATACGGTTATTGAAGATGGTGTTAAAATTGGAAATGGATGTATCTTATATCCTAATGTCACCATCTACAAAGAGTGTAAGCTAGGCAATAATGTTACAATTCATGCCGGCACTGTCATTGGTGCAGACGGTTTTGGATTTGCTCCAAATACTGATGGATATGACAAAATACCACAAATTGGCATTGTAACTATTGAAGATAACGTTGAAATTGGAGCCAACTCATGCGTAGACCGTTCTACGATGGGAACAACAATTATACGTAAAGGTGTAAAGCTTGACAATCTTGTACAGATTGCTCACAATGTTGAAGTGGGCGAAAATACTGTAATGTCTGCTCAGACAGGCGTTGCAGGTAGTACAAAAATTGGCAAAGGCTGTATGTTTGGAGGTCAAGTCGGCATTGCAGGACATGCAACAATTGGTGATAAGACTTTCCTTGGTGCCCAGTCTGGAGTGCCAGGCAACCTTAAAGGCAATGAGACTCTCATCGGAACGCCGCCGACTGACCCAAAGGCTTACTTTAAGTCTATTGCATTAACACGCAGGCTACCAGAAATTTACAAAGAGCTCAACGAGTTAAAACATGAAGTTGAAAAATTAAAAGAGACATATAAATAAATTATGGAAATGTCAAAACAGAACACACTTAAAGGCAGTTTTGCACTGTGTGGAAAAGGTCTTCATACTGGATTAAATCTGACAATCACCTTTAATCCGGCAAATGAAAATACCGGATATAAGATACAAAGAATCGATCTTGAGGGTCAACCCATCATTGATGCCATTGCTGAAAATGTCGTTGACACCCAACGTGGAACTGTATTAGGGAAAGGTGATGTAAGAGTATCAACCGTAGAACATGGACTTGCCGCTCTGTATGCTTTAGGCATTGACAACTGCCTTATACAGGTAAATGGTCCTGAATTTCCAATTTTAGATGGCTCAGCAGCACAATACATTGAGAAGATCCGTGAAATTGGAATCGTTGAACAGAATGCTCCAAAAGACTTCTATATTATACGTCACAAGATAGAGGTAAAGGATAAAGAATCAGGTTCATGCATTACTATTCTGCCAGATGAAGAATTCAGCTTGACCGCAATGTGCTCTTTTGACTCTAAATTCATAAATAGTCAATTTGCAACACTTGACAAAATTGAAGATTTTGCCACAGAAATAGCTCCAGCCCGTACATTCGTCTTTGTAAGAGACATCGAACCACTCTTAAAAGCTAATCTTATTAAAGGCGGTGACATGGATAATGCTATTGTGATTTATGAAAGACAGACAACTCAGGAACGTCTTGATCAATTGGCAGATTTCTTACATGTACCACATCTTGACGCAACAAAACTGGGATACATTCAGCATAAACCGCTAGTATGGGAAAATGAATGTACAAGGCATAAGCTGTTAGACATAATAGGCGATATGGCACTTATCGGCAAACCTATTAAAGGCCGCATAATAGCCACTCGTCCAGGACATACAATCAACAATAAGTTTGCACGCCTCATGCGAAAAGAAATCCGTAAGCATGAAATACAGGCTCCAATATACAATTGCAATGAAGCACCGCTTATGGACGTAAACCGCATTCGCGAATTGCTTCCGCATCGTTATCCCATGCAGCTTGTTGATAAAGTGATAGCTCTTGGACCGAGCAGTATCGTTGGCGTAAAAAATGTCACCAGTAATGAACCTTTCTTCCAGGGACATTTTCCCCAAGAGCCCGTTATGCCTGGCGTTTTACAAATTGAGGCTATGGCACAGTGCGGTGGCTTGCTTGTTCTTAACACTTTGGAAGAGCCCGAAAGATGGTCAACATATTTCATGAAGATTGACGATGTGAAGTTTAGACAAAAAGTTGTACCGGGAGATACTCTTTTATTTAAAGTTGACCTTCTTGCTCCTGTACGCCATGGTGTATCTTCTATGAAGGGATATGTATTTGTAGGAGATAAAGTCGTATCAGAAGCTACTTTCACAGCTCAAATAGTAAAAAATAAATAACCCATAAGGCAGATTTACTTCTGCCTTATTTTAAAATATTAGCCATGAATAATATAAGTCCGTTAGCATACATACATCCTGAAGCCAAAATTGGTGACAATAATATTATCGGCCCATTCTGTTATATTGATAAAAATACAGTAATTGGCGACAATAACGTATTACAAAATAATGTAACGATTAACTACGGAGCACGCATCGGAAATAATAACGAAATCTTTCCCGGTGCAAGTATTAGTACAAAGCCACAAGATCTTAAATTCAAAGGTGAAGATACGACATGTGAAGTTGGTGATAACAATAGTATACGTGAAAATGTAACTATATCACGAGGCACAGCATCTAAAGGGACAACAAAAGTTGGTTCAAACAATTTGCTGATGGAAAACATGCATATTGCTCACGATTGTGTTATCGGTAATGGATGTATTATTGGAAACTCAACAAAGTTTGCAGGAGAAGTTGTTGTTGACGACTATGCCATTATTAGTGCTGTTGTTTTATGCCACCAATTCTGCCATATTGGTAGCTATGTAATGATTCAGGGAGGCTGCCGTTTCAGCCAAGACATACCACCTTTTATCATTGCCGGAAAAGAACCGACGAAATATTGCGGAATAAATATTGTGGGATTAAGAAGAAGAGGATTCAGCAACGAATTAATCAACAATATACATGAAGCTTACAGACTTCTGTACTCTAAAGGAATCCTAAAAGAGGGCATTGAAGAAATAAGGAAAAAGCTGCCTGTAACAAAAGAAATTGAATATATAATTAATTTTGTTGAAAACTCTAAGAGAGGTATAATAAGATAAATACCTTCTGTGATGAAGACACTTTTTGTAATAGTTGGACCTACAGGGGTAGGAAAAACATCATTATGTCTGAAGGTTGCCGAACACTTAAATACGGTTATTATTAATGCTGACTCTCGGCAGGTTTTTAAAGAAATACCTGTAGGCACAGCTGCCCCAACAAAAGATGAACGTAAATCAATTAGACATTTTTTTGTTGGCAATCTTCATATTAATGAATATTACAACGCCTCAAAATATGAACAAGATGTTTTAAAATTATTAAACATCTTGTTCAAGTATAAAGATAATGTAATCATGTCTGGTGGCAGCATGATGTACGTTGATGCAGTATGCAAAGGTATTGACGACATACCATCGGTTGATGACAACATTAGAAAAACACTTCAAGAAAGATTCGATAAAGAAGGTCTTTCTGGCATTAGCAAAGAATTGGCATTACTAGATCCTGATTATCACGCAATTGTTGATAAGAATAATCATAAGCGCATAATACATGCATTAGAAATATGCTTATCTACAGGCAAGCCATATTCTTCCTTCAGAAAAAACACAACCAAAGAAAGACCTTTTAGAATTATAAAAATCGGTCTTAATATGGACCGGCAGAGATTATACGAGAGAATAGACTTACGTGTAGAGCAAATGATTCATGATGGTTTAATTCAAGAAGCTCTAAACGTCTATGAATATAAAAATCTAAATGCATTAAACACTGTTGGTTACAAAGAAACATTTGAATATCTAGACGGATTATGTACACTTGACAATGCAATATTTAGGATAAAAAGCAATACACATAAGTATTGCCGTAAACAGCTTACATGGTTCAGGCGTGATCCAAATATACATTGGTTTTCACCCGACAATATTGAAGAAATCATAAATTACATAAACACATTCATATAAACTGTACTTTTTTTGTACATTTGCAGAATAAATAATACTAAAATTATATGTTCAACAACAACAATGATTCACGTATCGGTAGATTTATCAAAACGTGTCTGAACAAAATTAAAGGTTTTTGGCCTTGGTATAAAGGACTTTATATAGGTCGCAAATGGTATACAAAAACTTGTGTAGCAATCCTGTCTGCCATAATCACATTTTTTGTGTATCTTATAATGGTTGATATTAACTTCTTATGGTTATTTGGAAAGTCTCCCGGCTTTTCACAGATAATGCATCCTACAACAAGCGAGGCATCTGAAATATATAGTGCAGACGGCGTTATGATAGGCAAATATTTTAGCGAGAACAGAACGCCTGTTAAATATGAAGAAGTAAACCCTCTCTTCTGGAAAGCTTTAATTGATACAGAAGATGAACGCTTCTACAAGCACTTTGGTGTTGATTTCACCGGATTATTTGCTGTAGCAAAAGATATTATTGTACACCATGAAGCACGTGGTGCATCCACTATTACGCAACAGCTCGCAAAAAACATGTTCCGCGTCAGGACACAGTATTCAACAGGATTGTTGGGATATATTCCGGGGGTACGCATGCTTATTATGAAAAGCAAAGAATGGATTATTGCAACAAAGTTGGAAATTCTATACGATAAAAAAGAAATTCTTACGATGTATGCTAATACCGTAGATTTTGGTTCAAATGCATATGGCATAAAAACCGCATGTAAGACATATTTTAACACAACTCCATCTGAAATGACTGCTGAACAAGCAGCTGTTTTGGTTGGTATGCTAAAAGCTACAACATATTATAACCCTATTACGAACCCTGAGAATAGTCTGCAACGCAGAAATACTGTCTTGCACAACTTAATGACACATAAGGATATCACAAAAGATGATTATGATTCTTTAAGTGCAATACCCATAAAAGTAAACTATAGTGTTGAAAGCAATTATGATGGTCAGGCAAAATATTTTCGTGAGGCAATAGCTGACTATCTTAAGGATTGGTGTAAGGAAAATGGATATGACCTGTATAGTAGCGGCTTAAAAATCTACACTACGATAGATACCCGCATGCAAAAATATGCTGAAGAAGCCGCAATCAAACAAATGAAACAGGTACAAAGAAACTTCAATAGTCATTGGAGCGGTCAAGACCCATGGAGAGATGAGAACCATCAGATTATACCAAACTTTATAGAGAATATAGCTCAGAAATTACCGGTATACAAAACATTATTACAAAAGTTTCCCAATAACCCCGACTCTATTCAATACTATTTGAATAAGCCACACAAAGTCAAATTATTTGATTATGAGAAAGGTACCATTGAAAAAGAAATGAGCACAATGGATTCCATCAGGTATATGGTTAAATTCATGCATTGCTCATTCGTTGCAATGGAGCCACAAACCGGAGCAGTCAGAGCATGGGTCGGAGACATTGACTTTAACTCATGGAAATATGACAAAGTTACAGCTATGCGCCAACCAGGTTCAACATTTAAACTATTTGTATATACAGAAGCAATGAACCAGGGACTTACACCCTGTGATAAGAGAAGGGACGAATACATAAGAATGCAAGTATATGATAAAAATAAGCATGAAATGACTTCATGGACTCCAACAAATGCCAATGGCAGGTTCTCAGGAGACTCCATCCCCTTAAAAAGCGCATTCGCGAAAAGTATCAACTCGATTGCTGTCAGACTTGGACAGGAAATGGGAATAAAGAACATTGCCAAAACAGCACATGACATGGGTATAAAAAGTCCTTTGGACGAAGAACCTTCATTAGCGTTAGGTGCTTCTGACGTTAATCTGTTAGAAATGGTCAATGCATATTGTACAATAGCAAATGATGGTAAACATATAGAACCAGTCCTTGTGACACGTATAGTAGACAAAGACGGAAGAGAGGTATATGTAAGTTCTACAGAGGAAAAACAAGTTATACCATATAAAAGCGCATTCTTCATGCAACAGCTACTTATGGGTGGTATGCGTGAACCAGGTGGAACATCTCAAAGTTTATGGGCATATACTGACACTGCACGTGATACAGACTTTGGCGGCAAGACAGGAACATCAAATAATCATTCAGATGCATGGTTTATGTGCGTAAGCCCGAATCTTGTAACAGGCGCATGGGTTGGTGGAGAATACAGAAGTATTCATTTCCGCACAGGCGCTCTTGGACAAGGAAGTAGGACGGCATTACCTATTTGCGGATATTTCATTCAGGCGCTTATGAAAGATCCTGAATTTAAAAAGTATCATGGCCGATTCCATAAGCCAGATGATGAAGACATAACTGCAGATATGTATAACTGCAGCAGTTATGTACCTGCTAAAAAAGATACGACACAGATTGACAGTACCATGGTAGAGGACGAAGAACTTCTTATTGACGAAGAAGGCAATATACTTCCAAGAGGAAACGAAGATAACGAAATCTCAAAAGAAAATAATCCCGCCATCAATACAGATAAAGGTAACGTACAACAATCTGAAGATAAAAAAGAAAAAAAGAAAAATAAACCTCGTGAAGAACAGATTAGATTTGAAGACTTATAAGAAGCTCAACATTGGAACCGAATTCACAAATTGATCAATCAAACAAAGAGTTTCAAGAAGCTCTTCAGATATTAAAATTTACCCGTCGCTCGCTTTTCCTTACAGGTAAAGCAGGGACGGGTAAATCAACTTTTTTAAGATATGTCAAGTCCAACATAAAAAAGAAAATTGTTGTTCTCGCCCCAACTGGCATATCTGCAATCAATGTAGGAGGCGCAACACTACATAGCTTTTTCAAACTCCCATTTCACCCAATATTACCCAATGATACTCAATATTCAGTAAGGCATTTACGCAATACACTAAAATACAATGGTGAAAAATGTAAGCTGCTACGAGAGGTTGAGCTCATCATAATTGATGAAATTAGCATGGTAAGAGCTGACATCATCGATTTTATAGATAAGGTATTACGGGTATATTCGAGAAATATGCGCGAGCCTTTCGGCGGAAAACAATTATTACTTGTAGGGGATATTTTTCAGTTAGAACCAGTTGTCAAGGAGGATGAACGGAAACTCCTTCAGCCATTCTACCCTACTAGTTTCTTCTTTGACGCAAAGATATTTAAAGAGATAAAACTAATATGTATTGAATTAAATAAAATTTACAGACAAAAAGACAGCCAGTTCATCAACATACTCGATAAGATAAGACTTGGTGACGTAAATGACTATGATTTAAAAATATTAAACAGCCGTTATAAAGAAGAAAACCACGAGTTCAAAAGTGAAAAGCTCGTAATAACATTATCAACACGTAGAGATACTGTAGATTATATAAATGAAAATAAGCTAAAAGAACTTAAAGGATCATCAACAATATTTAATGGGAAAATTGGTGGAGAATTTCCAGAAAATAGTCTACCAACACTCACAAAATTGGAAATCAAGCCTGGTGCACAAGTAATATTTATAAAGAACGACATAAACAAAAGATGGGTAAATGGTACTCTAGGTATTGTTGAAACTATTGACGTTGAAAAAGGATTAATATATATAATCACAGAAGACGGTAACGAATACGAAGTTTCGAGGGAGAGAAGGAGTAATATGAAGTACCGTTTCAATAACAAGGAACAAAAAATTGAAGAAGAAGAAATTGGATATTTTATACAGTTTCCAATAAGATTGGCATGGGCAATAACTATACACAAAAGCCAAGGCCTAACATTTAACAAGGTTATTATTGACCTGACAGGGGGTGTATTTGCCGGAGGCCAAACATACGTCGCCTTATCAAGATGTACATCATTAAACGGCATTACACTCAAATCGCCAATAAGGCACGAAAATATTTTCGTACGAAAAGAAATATTGCAATTTGCTAAAAATTACAACAATTCAACACTTATAAAAAAAGCATTAAGCGAATCTGCCGCAGATAAAGAATATTACGAAGCAGCAAAAGCATTTGACAACGGAGACTATGAAAACTTCTTAAAATGCTTTTTTAAAGCTATACACAGCAGATACGATATAGAAAAGCCTAGTGCCAAGAGACTTATCCGTAAAAAATTAAATAAGATAAATACACTAAAAGATGAAATAAAATGCCTCGAAGAAAAATTAAATAAGCAAGAGACTTTCTTAAAAAGACTTGCAGCAGAGTATACGATACTAGGTAAAGAATGTGAAAATGAAAAAATGTATGAAGCTGCAATAGCTAATTATAATAAGGCATTAGAATTATATCCAGAAGCACAAGAACCTTCCAAAAGGATAAATCTTTTAACTAAACGAAAACAGAAATAAGCAATCTGATAGAAAACAGATTTATTTAGATTACACAAAAATTTAGACAATGCCTAAATATAAAAAAGAGACATGCACAAATTGTGCAGTCTCTTTATATAAGTAAGAGTAATACACTATGAATTAACAGTACCACCCACAATGTCAAGCAACTCATTTGTGATAGCCTGCTGACGACTCTTATTATATTGGAGATTCAAATCTCTCAGAAGTTCATCAGCATTATCTGTTGCTGTCTGCATAGCAACCATACGAGCTGCATGCTCACTAGCATTACTATCAAGCAATGCTGTATATATCATTAAATGTGATAGTTTAGGAATAAGTGAGCACAACACTGATTCCATATCAGGTTCAACAATAAAATTGTCATTAAGAGGCTTTACTGCCTCTTTGGCATTTGAAGAAACCTTACCTTTCTTACGTATATACTCTTGAGCTTCCAAGGTTGCAATATTAGATGTCAAATCTCGCTCATCATCAAAATCCAATTCCTCTTTGATATTAATTGGTAAGAAAGTTTTTTGAGTCAAGATTTGTGAACCAGCACTTTTGAAATGATGATAAATCATCTCTATGCGATCAAACTCACCATCGATGAATTTCTGCGAAAGTAAATCTGCAAGTTCTATACATCGATGCAAATCAGGCTTATCAGCAATTTCAGAGAAATCTCCACCACAGTTCAAGCCGAGTTTCGTCACTTTTTCAGCAACCTTTCGTCCAATAGGATAAACAACAATATTATCCATACCTACCAGACGCTGGTATTTATCAATCGCCTGCTGCATGGCCTTAATAACATTTGCATTAAAACCACCGCATAAACTGCTATTAGATGAATATACAACAAAAGCAACTTTTTTTACACGTCTCACAGTATTATATACAGTTGTAGCATCAACTTCTGAAGCCAAAAATGCTTTTAGTATATGCTCTAGCATAGATTCATAAGGAAGCATGTTCCCTATCATGATCTGTGCATGATGCAGTTTTGACGACGCAACCATCTTCATAGCACTCGTTATTTTACGAGTGCTATTTACAGATGATATACGATTTTTTATTTCTTTTAGTGACGGCATAAATCAACTATTTTTTATATTGCCCTGCAATATCAGCCATTACAGCCTCAATAGTTTGGGTTATTTGATCATCAATTTTTCCTTTAGATAAAGCATCAACAACATCTTCATGTGAAGAACGCATCTTATCCAAAAAGGCATCTTGGCATTCACGCACCTTTTCAACAGGTACATCATGCATTAGACCATGTGTTCCACAATAGAGTATTGCAACTTGCTCACCAACAGGCATTGGACTATATTGTGGCTGTATCAAAAGTTGATTATTCTTACGACCTCTATCAAGTGTCATAGCCGTTACAGCATCCATATCACTTGAAAACTTTGAAAAAGATTCCAACTCTCTATACTGTGCTTGATCTATTTTCAATGTTCCCGCAACCTTCTTCATACTTTTTATCTGCGCAGAACCTCCTACACGACTTACAGAAATACCAACATTAATTGCAGGCCTAAATCCCTGATTGAACAAGTCGGTCTCAAGATAAATCTGTCCATCAGTAATAGAGATAACGTTAGTTGGAATATACGCAGATACGTCTCCTGCCTGAGTTTCAATTATAGGCAAAGCAGTAAGCGAACCACCACCTTTAACATGCCCTTTCATACACTCAGGCAAATCATTCATATTCTCTGCAACCTCTTGCTGGTCATTTATTCGTGCTGCACGCTCCAACAAACGACTATGCAAATAGAACACATCTCCAGGATAAGCTTCACGACCAGAAGGACGACGCAAAATAAGTGAAACCTCACGATATGCAACAGCTTGCTTAGACAAATCATCATATACGACCAAGGCCGAATAACCGCGATCTCTAAAATATTCACCTATTGCAGCTCCTGCAAAAGGTGCATAATATTGCATAGCAGCAGGATCTGCTGCTGTAGCTGCAACAACAATCGTGTATGGCATTGCTCCATGTTCCTTCAATGTAGATACTAATGCCGCAACAGTTGAGGCTTTCTGACCAATAGCTACATATATACAATAAACAGGTTTACCAGCATCGTAAAAACTCTTTTGATTTATAATAGTATCTACAGCAATTGCTGTTTTACCTGTTTGTCGGTCTCCAATAATAAGCTCACGCTGACCTCTACCAATTGGAATCATAGAATCCACGGCTTTCAAACCAGTTTGTAAAGGTTCTTTTACAGGCTGACGATAGATAACACCTGGAGCTTTTCTATCCAATGGCATTTCAAACGAATTCGTCAAATCAATGTCACCTTTACCATCTATAGCCTGCCCCAATGGATTTATGACTCTTCCCAGCATATTATCATTCACCCTGATGCTGGCAATACGTTTTGTACGCTTTACCAACATTCCTTCCTTTATCTCGGAAGTAGAGCCAAGTAGCACACAACCAACGTTGTCCTCTTCAAGGTTCATGACAATAGCCATAGTCCCATTTTCAAATTCAAGAAGTTCATTAGCTTCAGCATTTCGAAGACCATAGATACGTGCTACGCCATCGCTTACCTGAAGGACAGAACCTACTTCATCAAACTTTGCGCTATCATTAATCCCTTTCAGTTGTTCCAAAAGAACTTGAGATACTTCGCTTGGTTTAATTTTATCAGACATATTACAATTAATTTTATTACTTAAGCTGTGACAAAATAGAATTTAATTGAGACTTTACACTAACATCCATTCTATAAGTATCATATTCTATTATGAAACCACCAAGAATTTCAGGTTTAATCTCTGTCTCAAATTCAACATTCCCATTTGTCTTACTTTCAACCAACTGCCTAAGCCGTTGCTCCGTAGAAGGAGATACGGCTGTAGCAGTCAAAAGTTTAGCACGGATTAAATTCTTGTTTTTCCTATATAATGTAATATATGAATTTGCAATGAACTGCATCATGTTTTCGCGCTCTTCCTTCAAAACCAAATCAATAAAGACTTGTGTAAGTTTACAAGGATCTCCGCCTAAAGCAATAATAAATAAATCTTTTTTACGCTTCTTTGAAAACATGGGATTATCTATCGTAAACCTAAAATCAGGAACTTTTATATAACTGGCAGATAAAGTCTGCATTTCTGCATATACCTTATCCTCCAATTTTGCCTCTAAGCTTGCCTTTAACAAGGCACGGGCATATCTAACCGATATTAATCCGAAATCCATATTAACTATTTTTTATTAGACAAAGAAATTTCATCCAGCATACGTTCAATCAAATCCATCTGTGTTTTTTCATCACCAAGCTTTTCTCTCAATACTTTCTCAGCAATTTCAACACTCAGCGTTGCAACTTGTTTACGGATATCGCTAACGGCAGCCTGTCTTTGATTCTCAATTTCAACCTTCGCTTCTGTAAGCAATCGGTTAGTTTCCTCATGAGCTTTGTCCTGTGCCTTTTCAACGATAGCATCGCGCGTTGCGGCAGCCTCTTTTAATATTGCTGCCTGACGCTCGCGTGCTTCCTGCAAAAGAGCATCGCTTTCAACTTTGATATTAGCTAATTTTTTGTTTGCCTCATGTGCCTTCTGAAGACTGCTGTCTATATAATCTTTACGATCATTGACCATCTTGACAATAACTTTAAAGCCAAACTTGCTTACAATGCCAAGTACAATCAGAAACACAATCGTCATCCAAAATAACAAGCCAAAATCAGGTGTTATTAATGACATAAGCTGTTAAGATTTCTATTTCTTTAATCTAAAATTTACACGAAAAGTGCCAACAATGCAATAATAACAGCAAAGAAAGCAACACCCTCAACAAGAGCGGCTGCAATAATCATAGAAGAACGCAAATCGCCTATTTTTTCCGGCTGCCTTGCCATTGCATCCATTGCTTGACCACCAATTTTTCCAATACCAATACCTGCACCAATTGCAGCTATACTACCACCAATTGCGGCACCTAACTTTGCTACAGCATCTGCTGCTAATAATAATGAAATCATAATCGTAATTTTTTAAAGTTATTTATTTTTATTTTAATCAAAAAACATATTTATTCTGCTGAATGCTCTTTAACCTGAGACAATGATATAAACACAGCGCTTAACATAGTGAAAACTAACGCCTGAATGAAACATACGAGTAATTCAAGCAACATCATGAAAACACTCATAAGAACACTCACAACAGTCATTGATGCACCTGCCACTGCATTAATTCCAAACATTATAAAAATCAGGCACGTCAATGACAATGCTATTGCATGCCCTGCCATCATATTAGCAAATAGTCGAATCATAAGAGCCAAAGGTTTAGTAAAAATACTAAAGAACTCTATGAAGGGCATAAGTGGAACAGGCACCTTTAACCAAGTAGGCACATCCGGCCAAAAAATCTCTTTCCAATAAGCTTTCGTTCCCGTAAAGTTTGTTATAAGGAACGTACACAAAGCCAAGAAAAATGTTATAGTGATATTACCTGTTAGATTTCCACCTCCGGGCGGGAATGGCACAACACCCATAATATTTGACAAGAAGATAAAGAAAAAGCACGTTAATAAATATGGTGCAAATCTATCTGTATTTTTACCCAAAGTTGCCTTAATAATATCATCATAGATATACATAATAAACATTGTCATCAAACCTGTAAAACCTTTAGGCGCAGGATCTTCAGGACGATGTTTTTTACACCATCTTGCAGGAATTAAGATACAAATTAGGAGAAGTATGGAATTGATAAATAAAACTACAACCGTTTTGGTTATAGAAATATCAAATGGACGAACTTCTTTACCAGATATCACTTCACATATTTTATTCTCATTATCTTGACTACCGGAAATATATAGACCATACGGTCCAGGACGATTTCCAGCAGCATCCTTCTCTTCAGAAAATTCGGCACTGCTAAACACATGCCATCCCGTAGAACTCTTCACTATAACAGGAAGATTTATTACAATAGGATGACCATTAATATCAGTGATATGCCATTCATACGCATCCTTAATATGCCCAAACAAAACGCCTTGCAAATCAAGCCCTTTTTTATCATCTGTATGCTCTGACGCACTTATAGGCGCTATTATGAATACTAGCATGAACAAGCATAGTATTTGTCTGATCTGTCTCATCTGTCAATCTTTAAGAGTATAACATTTTTCTACATGAGCAAAGAATACACTGTCAAAAACAAGCATTACAATATAAAAGCTCATAAAAAGCAGCGCAAAATCACGTATAGAGTTTTTATCATGACATATTAAGCAATAAGCCGTTACAACAAATGCGGCTGATACAAGACGCAAAGCAGAAGCTGCCAGATAAAATTTTGTCATAACATTAGGAGATGTTTTAGCCATCTTTCTCCAAAATACCACATATATGGAATTTATGAATACCGTATATAATGCGCTTATAGCCAATGCATTAACAATAGAATATTTTAACACATTCATACTTATCGCAGCACTACACAATAATGTAAGTGCCGCAATAAGCCATAGACTATATTTAAAATATCTTTTACTTGTTATGTCTACTTTTTTATTCATATCCATAACTTAAGCTATCTCAACACAAAGGCTGACAACATTTTTTTGAACTTCTACAAAGCCGCCAGTAATTTGAATCTGATTTCGCACACCATTTACAGCATACTCAACCTTTCCTGTTTGAAGTGAGGAAATGATTGGAGCATGATTATTCAATATTTCAAAAGCACCTTTTGTTCCAGGTACCAATACGCTATCAACCAATCCCTCAAATTCAACTTTTTCAGGTGATACTATTTTCAATCTTAAACTCATGCCTATCAGATTTGTTAATTACCTTTAGCAATATCAAGAAGTTTCTTTCCTTTTGCAATAGCGTCATCAATAGTTCCAACATTAAGGAATGCCTGTTCTGGTAAATCATCGACTTCACCATCCAATATAGCATTAAAGCCCTTAATTGTCTCCTCAATTGGCACCATCACACCAGGCAGACCTGTAAATTGCTCAGCAACGGTGAAAGGCTGCGACAAGAAGCGCTGCACACGACGAGCTCTATTAACAGTCAATTTATCCTCATCTGAAAGTTCATCCATACCAAGGATTGCAATAATATCTTGCAGTTCTTTATAATGCTGTAAGATTTCCTTCACTCTCTGTGCGCATTCGTAATGTTCCTTACCAACAATTAGCGGATCCAATATTCTCGAAGTACTACCTAAAGGATCAACTGCAGGATAAATTCCAAGCTCAGCAATCTTTCTACTAAGTTCTGTAGTAGCATCAAGATGAGTAAAAGTTGTTGCTGGTGCAGGGTCTGTCAAGTCATCGGCAGGAACATAAACAGCCTGTACAGAAGTAATACTACCATTTTTGGTTGAAGTAATTCTTTCCTGCATCGTACCCATTTCACTTGCCAATGTCGGCTGATAACCTACGGCTGAAGGCATACGGCCAAGAAGAGCAGACACCTCTGAACCAGCCTGAGTAAACCTGAAGATATTATCAATAAAGAACATAATGTCTGCTGCTTCACCATTCTTTCCGCCATGATCGCGGAATTCCTCTGCAACAGTTAAGCCTGACAAGGCAACAGAAGCACGTGCTCCAGGTGGTTCATTCATCTGTCCATAAACCAATGTTGCTTGAGACTTCTTCAATTCCTCAGGATCTACTAACGACAAGTCCCACTTGCCTTTTTCCATTGCTTTTTTAAACTTCTCACCATATCGAATTACGCCAGACTCAAGCATATCACGAATAAGGTCATTACCCTCACGCGTACGCTCACCAACGCCAGCAAACACCGAATATCCATTATGACCTTTTGCAATGTTATTGATAAGCTCCATAATTAAGACAGTTTTACCGACACCGGCTCCACCAAAAAGTCCAATTTTTCCACCTTTCATATAAGGCTCAAGCAAATCAATAACTTTTATACCAGTTGCAAGCATTTCTTTATGCGTTGACAACTCCTCAAAAGTAGGAGCTTCACGATGAATAGGGTATGCGCCTTTCATATCCAAAGTTTTCATACCATCTATAGGCTGGCCTATAACATTCATCATTCGTCCTTTTATCTGTTCTCCTGCAGGCATCAATATTGGATGACCTGTTGAAACTACTTCCAATCCTCTTTTAAGACCGTCAGTATTATCCATTGCAACACATCTAACAGTATCTTCACCGATATGCTGCTGAACTTCAATAACAAGTTCACGTCCATCTTCGCGTGAAATTGTCAACGCATCATGAATTTTGGGCAACACTTTTTCCGGATCTAAGCCACTTGTATCGAAATAGACATCAATAACAGGACCCACAATCTGAGAAATATGCCCTTTTATTTGTTCCATATAGATTTACTTTATTTTTTATTTTTCATGTATTTTTCTAAACGCAAAATTAATCAATTGTTTTATAACTTACAAAGAAAAGAACAAAAACTTTTTATAATAAGTTCAATTGACATAATATAAAGACATTTTTACAACTTATACGTCAGACTATTATATGCTCAACTCATCTAAGACTGTAATTAATTTTTTATCAAAAGGTTTATCTGACCTTATAGCCTCACTCAATGGGACATAAACGACCTCATTATTTCTTACGCCTATCATAACATTACGCTGACCTTGAATGATAGCATCTATTGCCCCCACCCCAGTTCTACTGGCAAGAATGCGGTCATGAGCGGACGGACGTCCCCCACGCTGCAAATGTCCAAGTATTGAAACTCTAACATCGTAATTAGGGAATTCATTCCGAACTCTGTCAGCATAATACAAGGCTCCACATTTGGGGCTCTCTGAAACGATTACAATACAGCTTTTTTTACTTTTTCTTATACCTCGTTCCATAAACCTCGCCAATTGGTCAACATCCGTTGAGTCCTCTGGTATTATTGCGGCCTCAGCACCTGAAGCAATAGCACTATTCTGAGCCAAGAATCCTGCATCACGTCCCATTACTTCAATGAAAAAAATTCGTTCATGACTTTGGGCAGTATCCCTTATTCTGTCTACACATTCAACAATTGTATTTAGAGTCGTATCATAGCCAATTGTTGAATCAGTACCATACAAATCATTGTCTATAGTTCCCGGTAATCCTATGCAACATACATCATATTCCTGTGCAAAGACCATTGCTCCGGACAACGAGCCATTTCCGCCTATAACGACAAGCGCATCTATTTCGTTTTTCAACAAATTGTCATATGCCTTTTTACGTCCTTCTGGAGTTTTGAATTCGTCACATCTTGCAGTTTTCAAAATGGTTCCTCCAGACATTATTATACCACTGACATTCTCTGTTGTAAAATCAACAATCTCATTATTAATAAGACCATCATATCCACGATAAATTCCTTTTACCTTAAATCCCTTGCATATACCGGCACGCGTTACAGCACGAATTGCCGCATTCATTCCTGGAGCGTCTCCGCCGGAAGTCAATACACCTATTGTTTTAATTTTAGCCATATCTATATCATTTAAGAATTAACTCAAAATCCACATAATAAACAGACCAAGCAGCCAAGCAGCCATAGCAACTACACCGACTTTTTTAAAATACCATCCAATATGTATATGTTCCATTTTCATCAATGCCAATCCGCTTACAGAACCTATAAGCAATATATTTCCACCCATTGCTGAGGAATAAGCAATTATTTTCCAAAATATTCCGTTCTGAACGAATGAAGACATATAATTCGGATCTGACGAAAATGCCAAATTAGCAATATCACCCACAGAGTAAAGAGATATTATACTCATACATGTAGCAAATGTATCCAAGAAACAACTGATTACCCCAGTGATTACGCCCATTACCCATACATTATGAATATTGGTATCAATAAATTGTGTCAAATTGGACGTTATTCCAGTTTCGTATATAGCTCCAACAGCAAGCATTATTCCCATTACAAAAAGCATAAGCTGAATAACACCATACTGAAGGACCCTTGGCACAGGACGTTGTATCATCTGATCGGCGTTCATTAGCTTGTGGTTAAATATTTCATTTACAATCCATAACACAGATAACACACACAAAGCACCTAGAAAAGGACTTAATTTAGTAATGTTATGGAAAGTAGGTATAAACCACAATCCGCCTATTCCTACAATAAGCATCAATATACGCTGCCAACGATTAAGATTTGTATCATCTCCTCTATAAGGCATTGCAACATATTGTAAGTCTATATGCTCAGGCAAACTTCTACCGAGCCAATAAATCGGTATGACACAAGCTGCTAAACAAGGTAAAGCCAACGATGCAGAGAAATTTGTTGCAGTAACAATACCATTATTCCACAGAATCAAACCATTCGGATCCCCAATAACAGTTAATGCGCCACCACAATTGGCAGCCAGCACAATTGCGCTGCCATAAATCATGCGCTGCCTACGATTAGGCAACAATTTATGCATGATAACAAGCATCATTGTTGTTGTTGTTAAATTGTCAAGATTTGCAGAAATAACAAATGTGATTATAGCCATCATCCATAAAAGTTTATGGCTATTACGCGTTTTTAATAACTCTGATAAGAAATCGAAACATCCATTATTATTCAAAATCTCAACAATTGACATTGTCGCAAATAAGAAAAGTACTATCTCTGCACCTTTCCCCACATATTTTAGAAATATGTTTTGAGCTATATATTGTTTTACAGCTGTACTGGAAGACGTTGCGCCCCCAAGGAAATCATAATAAGCTTGTTGATGCTGACTCATAACGAAATCAGTTCCATAGCATATATACAACACCCACCCTAATGTACCGATAAACATTGCAATAGCAGCTCGGTTAACATTAGTGACATATCCTGTAGCGATAAGCATATAGCCTATCAATAATATTGAGACTAAAACAAATGCCATAAAAACAATATTAATCAGCTACAAATTTACGAAATAATATTAAAAGCCAAAAATATGACGATAAAAAATATTCGTGTTTAACTAGTTTTTAACCTATACAAAAAGGCATATTGTAATGTCATGCAACAATAAAAATCCCAATACCACAAAATAGTAAAACTATTCAGGTATTGGGACCCACTTGATAAAAATTTATTCAACTTTTACGCACTATTCTTCTGGTACGGCATATCTGTCACCTGAACTTTTCACAATCTCTCTAGCAACATTTTCAGGAAATCCCGGACGTTCAACTGTGGCACCAAGTCCTGTTTCAGTTCTAATGAATCTGCCATCTTCATCTGGCTTTATTGCCATATCATTATATTTCACAATAAGATAAGTCCCAAGCTGTCTCCATCTGTCAATCATCTGTTGAGCTTTATTGATACTATAATCTGTCAAAAAATCAATAGCTAAAGAAGGATTCTCATCATACAAAACCATTGCCTTGCGCTCTATTTCTGCTTGAGCCGAAAAATAACTGGTTTCTAAAGAATCTCTGACAGACTTTAGAGAACCAAACATTAATGAATAACGTGGATATACCATATTACTAACCCAGTTACAAACCCAAAAAGCATTCTTCATGCTGAATGTAACAGCATCCGCACCTTTAGTATTATAACACTCTGGCTGTGAAGTATTTCCGCAATATACAGGTGTATAAGCAACCATATTACCATCATCATTGCCAAACCAAAGCACACCACCGATTTGTCTTGGAAGCCATGATCTTAATTGAGCAACATAAGAAAATGCTGTTTGTTGTGTTGACGTCGGACGTTCATTAAAATATTCCTTACCATCAACTTTATAGGTTAGAGGCGTTGGTCTATAAGGCATATTCCATACACCTTGACCTGGGTCTTTATCTAAAGAGAACGGAGTTCCTTCATAATGATCTCTCATGCATTCCTGTATATCTTGAACACTAACCTTGCGATTAGGCTTTATCCACAAAGGCATCGGTTCGGCATCTTTAACTTTTCCTTCTGCATAAGGCAAATAACGTTCCATATCTGTCGAGAAGTGGTTAAAAAAGCTCCACACACGAGCTTCGCAGAACCGTCTTCCAGAAAAATCAGGATAAGCATAAGCTTCACAAAAACTAAAATCTGCATCTTTACCACTAAACCATCCTTTTTCTCTTGCAAATGTTATGCAATCTTTTGAAAACATCACATTCTTTTTATCCTTTTGATTAAATGTACGAATACGGCTCTGATTTGCATGAGCACATATAGCATCATCAGGAATTCTAACAGCAACCCATACAGTCCCCTTGCGTCCAGGTCCCTTTCCTATCATCTCCATTATCCAGGCTTCGTTTGGATCACATATTGTAAAAGTCTCTCCGCCAGAACAATATCCATATTTATCGGTTAATGTAGTCATAACTTTTATTGCTTCTCGTGCGGTTTTTGAACGCTGTAAAGCTATATATATCAGAGAGCCATAATCTAAAATACCTGTTGTATCAACAAGTTCCTCTCTTCCACCAAAAGTCGTTTCACCTATCGAAACTTGATATTCATTAATGTTTCCAATAACATTATAGGTTACCTCTGCTTCGGGTATCTGTCCGTGATAAACATTTGTATCCCAATCATAAATTTTACGTACAGAACCCTTCTCGTGTTTCCCGGCAGGATAATGACACAAGCCGATGAACAATCCATAGTCATCAGCGTTATATGAACATATCACCGATCCATCAGCACTGGCTTTCTTGCCTACAATAAAATTGGTACAAGCCCAAGAGCTAAAATAACTAACTAACAAAGAAACTACTAAAACTATCCTTTTCATAAGCGATATAATTATTAATACTTAAAATTTTCCATTATGATTCTTTGGTTATCAAGTTTATCTGCAGCAATAATTTTAAGCATATGCATGCCTCCTGTACGTAAGACAGGAGCATTCTTCAAATTACATACATATATATTATTTTTTTCTTTGTACTCTAAAAGAACAAACTTACCATCTACAAATCCCTTAATATATTTTAATCCACTACCTGAGTCTGATGCTTGAACACGTATATTACCTGAAGTTCCAGATACCGACACATGAGGCGGAACATCATCGTAACAGATTTCATACTCAGCACCTAATTCTCTTATCTTAGTTATGACCCAGCCATCCTTATAAGTTCCACCCATGTATTTATCTATGCCAAAATGACTTACGACGTATAACTTATCCGTATCTTTAACAGGTTTATTCAATTTAATCTTTATTGTTGCCCATCCAAAGATAGGATATGATTTATTATAGAATCGCCATGAGTCTGATAATGATTCTGGTTGAAACTTTACATTAGGGTGCAATTCAACATTATCAGGCAAGGTCCCTTTTGGAAGTAACAAACTTACCCCCGGACGTTGCAGATGATTAAATCTTTCATAACTCATCAAATTTATCAAATCTGGTTTTCTCTTTTTGGGAATCTGCTGTTTTACACCTTTTACAACAAAAGAATAATCATAAGAATTACCAAAAACATCAGATATTGTATAAACAAATTTATAATCACGCTCCTGATCAATATTTATTATTCCACTATTATTCAAAGCATGAAGTATCGGCAAGCTATTTCCCGGTTCCTTAAACGACTTCATATACCATACATGCGTCCGGCAATAGTGATCATAATCCCCCCAAGAGTTAACCATCCTATTACAACGAACCGGTATGCTGTCTATGTCACTCTCAAAAACCAATTTTCCATCAACGGTTAACCGGGTATTCCTGATTCCAAGTATTCCATAACTCCCTTCCATGTAATCATTCGCCCATATACCAAATCCGACCTCTCCCCAAGCTGTAAATACACGCGACAACGAAGAAGATGCAAAACCATAAGACTGCTTTTGGACCGATCCGCAAAAGACACCTTTACCTTCAATAGGATAAGCCATAAACGCATGTGCAATAGGCCTTGTCTTATCTACGACATACTCTTTCAAGTACTGCAATGGATCAAGATAACTCCATGTTTTTGTATCATGAAATTCAAGATGCAAATGCGGAGCACGACTTGCTCCGGAATTTCCGCTAACAGCAATAAGTTGTCCTCTGGCAACAGGAAAGTCTGTAGGCTTTAATCTCACATCAACAAAATAGCTTTGGTTTAGATATTGCCATTTCTGCACAATAGCACCAAGCTGCGGTATAAACTTTTTTAAATGACAATATACACTTGTCTTACCACCAGGATGGTTCACATAAACTGCATATCCAAAGCCATCAAGCCCAACAGTTATTCTACTAACATAACCATCAGCTACAGAAAATATCGGTTTGCCTTCAACCTGCTCTGTCCTGATGTCTATTCCACCATGAAAATGATTTGGACGCGGCTCACCAAAGTTGCCGGCCAATGAAATTGGATAATTCACGGGAGAACTAAAACTCGTAATTGCAGCAAGAATCAAAGATGAAAACAAACTAAACATTTTCTAAAAACAAAGTTTAAAAACAAATTATAAACATATTTACATACTGAAAGACGTTCTATAGAATGCACTATTAGGGTCAAAAGAGAACGTTTATCAGTATGTAAATATAATTAATCTATTAACAAGCTTTAAAGCTCATATCAAGACACTTAACAGAATGGGTCAATGCCCCGACAGAAACGAAATCGACACCGCATTCAGCATAACTCCTTATCGTATCAAAAGTTATACCTCCACTTGATTCCGTCTCATATTTTCCATTTATCATTTTAACAGCTTTACGCGTATCATCTACAGAAAAATTATCCAACATGATTCTGTCTATACCGCCATGATCAAGCACTTGCTGCAATTCGTCAAAATTGCGTACTTCTATCTCAATTTTTAAATCAAGCGAATTTGCTTTCAAATAATCATGACATCTGTCTATTGCGTTATTTATTCCACCGGCAAAATCTACGTGATTATCCTTCAGAAGAATCATGTCAAACAATCCTATACGGTGATTCACTCCTCCACCTATCTTCACAGCCTGCTTTTCGAGCATACGCATACCAGGAGTTGTTTTTCTTGTATCCAAGACATGTGTTTTTGTTCCTTTAAGCAACTCAACATACTTATTTGTGGTTGTTGCTATACCGCTCATTCTTTGCATTATGTTCAGCATGAGACGTTCTGTTTGCAACAAAGATCGTACCTTTCCAGACACAATCATTGCAATATCGCCCTTCTTTACATGAGAGCCATCTTCGATAAGCACTTGCACCTCAAGAGAAGGATCAAATCTTGCAAATACCCTTTTTGCCACTTCCACACCTGCCAGAATACCATCCTCCTTAATAAGCAAATGTGACTTACCCATGGCACTTTCCGGAATACAACACAATGTAGTGTGGTCACCATCACCGATATCCTCGGCAAAAGACAGATCAATAAGTCTGTCTTCTAATTCATCAACTGAATACATATTAAAAAATTTTATTCAAAGTTCTATAAATAAACACCTACGCCTATACGTAAACCGATTTTAGAAAAATCAGAGTGATTCTTAAACGACTGGTCGTAATATACGGCAGGTTCAATCGTTACTGTTCTATTTAAGAAGAACGCATATCCGACTTCTATACCCGGCATCAAATCGTTGTAATTATGATTTGCATGTATCAATTTTGCATTAACACCAAGATACAATCCATTTTGAACTATATAATAGCGTCCTCCAATGCCTATAGAATAAGAATTTGCGACATCATCATTTCCACTATGCTGTATACCAGCCTGAGCTGTTATCATCCAGTCGTCAGCCAAAAGATATCCACCTTTTAAATCAAGACCGATATTAAAATTTTCTGCTCCGCTATAACTAAGATTCAGTCCTGTAAGAGATGCACCAACATAATACTTACCTTGCTCAAACTGAGAATATCCAGAAAGAGCAAACGCCATAAAGGCTATCAACATTACAATTTTTTTCATATATACATTGTTTATTTTTTTAGTATCAACGAATATAGAATTAATGAACTGATATAAAACACTATATAAAATTTTACTTTCATACAAATGTATGTTTTTATCATTTTCATTATTCCCTATCATATGCAAAAGTACATATTTAATTTGAAAAACAAAAAAAATAATATAACTTTGCATCATAATCGATTTACAAATATCAAATGAAAATTTCAATCAAGCAATCATTCCTCAATATAGTAATCATATTGTTATTTATATGCTTTTCAGAAACATGCAATTCCCAAAGCTTTGTTTTCAGGCAACATCCCAAATACGAGGTCAGGGCCGTGTGGCTTACAACAATAGGCGGACTTGACTGGCCACACAGCTATGCGCAAACGGAAACATCAATAAAAAAGCAAAAGAAAGAATTAATTGACATACTTGACAAGCTGAAAAAGGCAAATATTAATACAATATTATTCCAGACAAGAATAAGAGGCACGGTTATTTATCCTTCATCCATAGAGCCTTGGGACGGATGCTGTTCCGGCTTTCCTGGCAAATCCCCCGGATATGATCCGTTAGAATTTGCAATAGCAGAATGCCATAAAAGAGGTATGGAACTGCATGCATGGATAGTAACAATTCCTGTAGGAAAATGGAACGGAATAGGCTGTAGAACATTACGCAATAAATATCCCAACTTAGTAATCAAAAACGGTGGAGAAGGATTTATAGACCCTTCAAATATTTTGGCTGCTCAATATATATCGGATATTTGTAAAGAAATCTCCGACAATTACGATATAGACGGAATACATCTTGACTATATAAGATATCCCGAAAAATGGAAATTGGAGATACCACTTTCTAAAGCAAGAAAAAATATTACAAACATTGTAAAAGAGATTTACAACAAAGTAAAAAGAACAAAACCATGGGTGAAACTAAGCTGTGCTCCAATTGGCAAATACGATGATCTCACCAGATATTCCAGCCGTGGATGGAATGCATATAAAAAAGGATGCCAGGATGCCCAAAGTTGGATCAAACAAGGCCTAATGGATCAGCTTTACCCCATGATGTACTTTCGCGGAAATCAATTCTATCCTTTTGCCATAGACTGGAAAGAAAATTGCAATAACAGAACAATAATACCCGGATTGGGCATTTATTTTCTAGATACCTCCGAAGGTAATTGGAATATAGATGAGATTAAGCGTCAAATGTATGTTACGAGAAGTCATGGCATGGGCTATGCCTTCTTTAGGAACAAATTCTTTTATGATAATACCAAAGGGCTGTATTCATTCACAAAAGATGAATTCAATCTATATCCTGCTTTAACTCCTCCAATGGAATGGGCAAAAGCTCCGGTGCCACAATCACCACAAAATTTATCTGTAAAAGTTACAGATAAAAATGAAATTATAACATGGGATAAATCAGATAACAATTATGGCGGCATTATGTATAATGTTTACGTCAGTAAGAAATATCCTGTTGATATAAATGACTGCAGGAACATCTTGGCGACAAGGATAAAAGATAACTATATTGCAATTGAAACAGACTCAAAATGCGACCTCTTTTATGCGGTTACTAGTATAGACCGTTATGGCAATGAAAGCCTTCCCACACAGCAAAAACAGTCTGACAAATCTGCAATCACAGACAAATTTATTAAAAATGACGGCAAGAAACTTTTATTACCAGACAAAGGGAAAACCTTAGATAGCGAATACGTTATAGTAAAAAGTCTGGCAGGTAATATAATTTCAATACATCCATACAAAGGCAAATATGCAGATATAAGCAATCTTGAAAATGGGTGTTACATTCTATTATCATTAAATAAAAAAGACATAGCACATAGATTAGGATACTTTATGATTAAAAGGTAACACTTCGAATGGATGTTGTTTATTCCTATACGCTTTTGTTTATTCCACAAAAGCGTGGTCAATAAAAATTTTAATATCAAATATTCATTTAAAATAACTCAATGAGTTTTTGCATAAAACTCATTGAGTTATAACTAAAAACCCATTGATTTTCATTAATGAAACCAATGGGTTTATAAGTCTATAATCCGACATTAAATTAATTATATTTATTATAACATTACCACAAGAAATATAAAATCATCAAGTTATATTTATAATCAGATAAACAACAATATTATTATTGGATAATATATAAAACTACACAACAAAGTTTCGTCATTATCACTTTTTCTTATGCCTCATTTTATCTGCAGCTCGTTTAAAGATCTGCCGATGGAAACGCTCTTCTGCTTTCACAATGTCATAGACTTTGCCCGCAGGTAATATCTGCATAAATTTTTCATGATAAGTTTTCTGAAGTTGTTTTATTTCAATTTCACACTTATCACGCTTCATAAGATTCTTTTTGCATTCAGCATCCGTTGTCGGCTTTATTCGTTTTAACTTTTTAAGTTCATCATGAATTGACCGCTGCTTACGTAACATTTCCGAATAAAGCGGAAAGAATTCTGAAGCCTCTTTTGGAGACAAGCCCGCCTTTCGTGTGATATACTGCTCTAATTCTGCTTGAAAACGTTCTGGTGTAAAATGTCTATTCTTATTTTGGGCATCTGATATATTAAATGCTAATATAAAGAATAAACAAATTATAAATCTTCTCATTTTATTATTATCATTCATTTTCCACATAAGAATAAATGTCATCATTATCAAGCATGGCATAATCTGAAATTTCGTCTAAAATATAATCAGCATAAACTGAAGATGACATATTTTCTGATATATTGTCTGCGTGATTCTGATAAGATTCTTTTTCTAAACTATTAAAATATATTGTTCCGGAAACTAGAAGAACCGCAGCAAAACATGCGGCCCACTTCAATGGACGCATAAACGCTTTTATTGCAGGGCGTTTATTAGGTACGGCTGGCTCAACCACGTTCTGCATCAGACTCTTCTCCAAAGAATCAAAATAGCCTTCAGGAACTTTAAATGGCCGCTGGCTGCCAAATTTTTGTTTAAGCAATTGTTCTTCTTTCATAATAAATAATTATTATTCTTTTATTCTATGACGGAACTTCCCATTAAAAGTTTAATTGCCTGTCAAAAAAAGTCATTCATGTAGATGAAAATAATCCGAAATCTTTTTTACCGCAATATGATACGAGGCCTTCAACGCGCCTTCTGAGGTGTTGAGAATTTCACTGATTTCACTATATTTCATATTATCGAAATATTTCAAATTGAAAACCGTCCTCTGTACATCAGGCAATGTCGCAACAGCCTCTAACAATAATGCATGTGCCTCATCACCATCAAAATACTCATCAGCCATAAGAGTCTTTGAAACTGACGGCGACTCTGAAATATCTATAGTTGAATTATTTTTATTTTTGCGCAAATAATCTAAAGCCTCATTTATGGCAATACTGCACAGCCACGTAAATAACTTAGATTTATTATGAAAAGAATCAATATTATTCCATGCTTTAAGAAACGTATTTTGCAACACATCATTAGCGTCGTCATGACATAGAACAATATAACGTATCTTCCAATACAATCGTTCACCATATAACTTTACGATTGCATCAAAAGCTTTACGCCTTGTAGTTTCAGAGGCCAGCATCCTGCATATTAAATCTTCACTTAATGCCATATTATTCAATAAACGGAGACAATTTCTCTATCAGGACATCGTCATAGCCATAAACATCATCATAATAGCATAATTGTCCACAAATGCCATCATAAACTGTATAATAGGTAATATATAATGGTATTGGTGGATTTACATTCAAAGTATTTACGAGACGTTTTCTGTCTATATTTCTCTTCTTCAACGAATCTACATCATTAATAAAATCAACAGACATTGAATACTGTAATCTGTCTTCCATCTCCTCTGCACGTTCGCCTAATAAGAATAAAGCCAGTTCCAGCGGACGTTCTACTCTAACACAACCATGGCTCACAGCTCTTTGGGTGCGCTTGAACGCCCATGGTGCAGAGGTGTCATGAAGAAAGACAGAAAAATTATTATCAAATCTGAAAATAATACGTCCTAAAGAGTTCTTTTTACCTCCAGCCTGAACAATATATTGCTCGTTTGACATTATTCTATCATATGAAACCTGCTCAGGAGCCAACTTACCCTTTTCCCTGTCCAGAACAAACATCCCCATTTTATGCATATAAGAATAATTATGCAAAAATCCTTTGGAAATGCTTTTAGGAACAATCCATTGCGGATTTACATCCATGCGCTTAATCCAACTGGTAAGAATCGGAGTCTTGAAACTAATCTCGCCACAACATACCTTCATTGTTTGCGATTTTTCACCGTCAAAAGCGTATAATTCAAATGAAGGAATATTCACGACTATATATTTATTGTGCAAATCTGTATTAGGCATTCCACGCAAACGCCATCGACACCGTTCGATATTACACAATATTCTTAACCGTTCAGATTTGGTTAAATTCGGATTATCTAACTCTTTCAACAACTTACCGACCAAACGTCCTTTAGGAAGGGTTGTATGCCAAAACTCAGCTACACTGTCATTCAAAATATGGCTGATGGCTCTAAAATAGAATTTTTTGTCCGGGCGTAATACTTTTAAATCACACAATTGTCTGAATCGTGTTGTCAAAGAATCCACCTGATACTCTTCCAAACTATTATATAAATAATCGGGATTAACAAAGCCAAAATACTGTCCTGCAGAATATCTTAAAAAGGCTTTTGTCAGGTTATACTCTAAACGAGCCAAGATTCGGTTTAGATTATCATTTGAAGACCCTATGTCTAAACTACGTGCCAAGTAAAGATCCTTTTCTATTTTAGAGACACGAAAAGCGTCTTTGTTCAATCCATAATAACCAATACCCTTAAGAAGACTCAAAAGAGTATCTGCACGGTCATATATACCATAACGGTTTATCCACAAAAACGGTTGTTGCTCTTTATAATATTTGTTTACAAACCCATCCATGGGCAATGCGACTCCGTCTTCACTTGCAATTTTGGATATATGTTCACGTATATCAACTATGTCCAAAGAATACTTTTCATCCCGTAAGTCTGAAAATGTATCTAAATTAATATTTTTGTCATAATTATTTGTCGCGTCATGACAAGATGACACGAGCAGACATAAAAGTATAAGGTAAAATAACTTTAACAAAACAGACAAAATACTACTTAACCGAAATCTTCCTTACGACTTTACCAACCTTAACAATATAACAGCCTTTAGGCAAATTCAAATCGTAATATCTATCTGAACCATCAACTTTTATGGACATTATTTTTACTCCGGCAACATTGTATATATACAACATCTGTCCATTGGCTCCAACAACGCGAATTGACGATGAATTAACAGAGATTGAAACGCTCTGACTTTCAACATCAATTATCTCTATTGCCGAATTGGAATTGGCAACAGAAGGAGTTGCGACAGACAACAGCAACACTGCAGACAGAATAAAAAGTAAGTTTCTTAACATAAAAGCTTCTTTTTTATTACCGCAAAGATAAAATATTTTTACGATATAACAAAATATTATACGTTTTTTTTTACTTACACATCAAAAACAGCCATTTCATTCGCTAAATCTGTATTCGGGAAGAGTTCTTGAGCTTCCTTTAGAATAACATCTTCATTTTCATAGCGCGCAGAAAAATGTCCGACAACAAGTCTTTTAACCTTTGCCTTCAATGCCACCATGGCCGCCTGTCTTGCCGTACTATGATAATATAACTTTGCCCTATTCTCGTTTTCACTACAATAAGTTGCCTCATGATACAGCAAATCCACATTTTCCACCATCCTGTATAGTTCCGGCATGTATCTGGTGTCTGAACAATACGCATATGACCTTGGCGGATCCGCAGGGAAGGTAAGATAAGAATTTGGAATTACGTCGCCGTCAGCAGTAATCCAGTCTGCCCCATTTTTTATGTTATTACGCTGGCATTCAGGTATGCCATAAAAGTCTATCATATCGCGTCTTATATGCGGTAAGGTCGGTTTCTCACGGAATAAATATCCGCAACACGCAACACGATGTTCTAGAGGTATAGAGCTAACCGTAAGACTTTTATCCTCATATATCACATCATTACGTTTCGTATCTACCACATGAAATACAACTTCATATTCCAATCCATTACAGAACAGGTCCAGTTGCTGCTGCAATATAGGGAAAAAGTCTTTAGGCGCAAATACATGCAAAGGACTTATACGGCCAAGCATACCCAGCGTAGAGATCAGGCCGATAAGACCGAAACAATGATCTCCGTGCAGATGACTTATAAAGATGGCAGAAAGTTTATTGAAATTAATACGTGAACGTCTTAATTGCACTTGTGTTCCTTCACCACAATCAACCATAAACATCTTATCACGGACAAGAACAACCTGCGAAGAAGCATTATGCTTCAACGTAGGCAAAGCACTGCCGCATCCTAATATATAGACTTTAAATGGCTGCATGTATTTTATATATTACACAAGATACATAAACTATTTAGCCTCTTTCGACAGACGTTTATAGCCATAGATTCCTTCTGTATTCTCCAGATAAAGTGAATCTGCACCCAAAGAATAGATGTCAAATGTATCTGACGATAAAATCAGCTTACCATTTAATATTTTCCATTCCGTATACGGCTTCGGCTCCTTCATACTACCTTCAACAACTCCGCCCTCACAAATCTCAAAACTCTTGTCAAGGCTGACCCATTTACCCAATAGAGATGTAAGGTTAATTACCTTTTCTGCAAAAAGTCCTTCTTCACTTTTCGGACCCGAGATCACTGCCAGCCGGTCACCGACAAACAATCCCCCTTGAACGTTTGAGCACGTATCAAGTCCCTCCAATGTATATGTCAAGGTGTCTCCCTTATCCGTAATCAGTTCAAGTGTGTGCATTGCAGTACCTTCACCACATTTGCCATACACAGTAGTGTCTGCTATTTCGTTATCAGAAACATTCTCAACTACAGCCTTTGCATTTTTTTTATTGTCACATCCTATCGCTACAATGCAGCACAACAAGAATGCCAAACTTAGTTTACTCATAATTGTATTATTTATTCGTTTTTTCTTCTTTTTTAGCTTCATTCCATAGTTCATCCATTTCAGCCAAAGTCATCTCAGTCAATGGTTTACCAACTTTTATAGAATGATTTTCTATATAGTTAAAACGCCTGATAAACTTCTGATTTGTATGTTCAAGAGCCGTATCAGGATTTAAATGATAAAGACGTGCTGCATTTATGACACTAAACAAGAAATCACCCAACTCTTTTTCAGAAGCTTCATTATCATCCTTACGCAATTCTGCTTCAAGCTCAGAAAGTTCTTCTCTCACTTTAGCCCAGACATCGCCCTTATCTTGCCAGTCAAAACCGACATTACGAGCTTTATCCTGTATGCGATAAGCTTTAATAAGTGAAGGCAGTGCAGCCGGCACACCGGAAAGGACACTCTTATTACCATCCTTTTCCTTTAATTTTATCTGTTCCCAATTCTCCAAAACCTTATCTACTGTATCAGCTTTCACATTACCATAGACATGCGGATGTCTGAAAATAAGCTTATCAGCCTGCATGTTACATACATCAGCAATGTCAAAATCTCCTGTCTCGCTGCCAATAAGTGCATAAAAACAAACGTGCATAAAGACATCTCCAAGTTCTTTGCATATATTCTTCTTGTCGTCTTTCATCAAGGCGTCACACAATTCAAACACCTCTTCTATCGTATTTGGCCTAAGGCTCTCATTTGTTTGCTTTTTATCCCACGGACATTTTTCGCGTAACGTATCAAGTACATCCAATAAACGTCCAAATGCTTCAAGTTTTTCTTCCTTTGTATGCATAATATGTATTTTAGTTATGCAAATGTAGATATTTTCCACGAATATTTTGTACATTTGCAACGTTTTTTATTGAATTAGGCAAAATAAATAAAAATAAGATAAGAAATGGAACTTGCAAGTAAGTACGACCCAAAAGATGTAGAGTCAAAATGGTATCAATATTGGCTTGACAATAAGCTTTTCAGCAGTAAACCTGACGGAAGAGAGCCTTACACCATAGTTATTCCTCCACCTAATGTAACGGGAGTGCTCCATATGGGACACATGCTCAACAATACTATTCAGGACATTTTGGTAAGACGTGCCAGAATGGAAGGCAAAAACGCCTGCTGGGTGCCGGGAACAGACCATGCATCTATTGCTACAGAAGCAAAAGTTGTAAACAAGTTGGCGCAGGAAGGAATAAAGAAGACCGACTTGACACGCGACGATTTTCTTAAGCATGCATGGGACTGGACAAATGAGCACGGCGGAATAATTTTAAAGCAGTTAAGAAAACTTGGTGCAAGCTGCGATTGGGACAGAACAGCATTCACCATGGACGAAAAACGCTCCAAAGGAGTGATAAAAGTATTCTGCGATTTGTATAACAAAGGACTTATCTATCGTGGAGTACGAATGGTAAACTGGGATCCTAAAGCCCAGACCGCCCTTAGCGACGAGGAAGTTATTTATAAGGACGAACACAGCAAACTGTATTACCTTAGATACAAGGTTGTTGAAGAACCTGAAAAATATGCCATTGTTGCAACTACACGTCCTGAAACAATCATGGGCGATACAGCTATGTGCATAAACCCTGACGACCCGAAGAACACATGGTTAAAAGGAAAACACGTAATCGTTCCTTTAGTAAATCGTCAGATACCAGTCATCGAAGACTGCTATGTTGATATAGAATTTGGAACAGGTTGTCTGAAAGTTACACCGGCACACGACATAAATGACCATGCATTAGGTCTGAAACACAATTTGGAATCGATCGATATCTTTAACGATAACGGAACAATATCTGAAGCAGCCGGTCTGTATGTCGGCATGGACAGAATGGATGTCAGAGTTCAAATTGAAAAAGATCTTAAAGAAGCCGGTCTGCTTGAAAAGGTTGAAGACTATAACAACAAAGTTGGCTTCTCTGAAAGAACTAATGTACCAATAGAGCCAAAACTCTCAACACAGTGGTTCCTGAAAATGCAACACTTTGCAGATATGGCACTTCCACCGGTTATGAATGATGAAATTAAATTCTATCCAGCAAAATATAAGAACATTTATCGCCATTGGATTGAAAACATTAAAGACTGGTGCATAAGCCGCCAGCTATGGTGGGGACATCGCATTCCAGCATATTACCTACCTAACAATGGCGGATTTGTTGTTGCAGAAACTCCGGAGGAAGCACTTACTATGGCCAAGGAAAAAAGCGGCAACAACGATCTGACCATAGATGACCTGAAACAGGATGAGGACTGCCTTGACACATGGTTCTCATCATGGCTGTGGCCCATATCTGTTTTCAACGGCATCAACGATCCTGACAACGAAGAAATAAAATATTATTATCCTACTTCAGATCTTGTTACCGCACCTGATATCATTTTCTTCTGGGTTGCTCGCATGATAATGGCCGGATATGAATATAAAGGAACATTCCCGTTTAAGCATGTGTACTTCACAGGTATTGTACGTGACAAACTTGGCCGTAAGATGAGCAAGAGTTTAGGTAACAGCCCAGACCCTATAGAACTTATCGACAAGTTCGGAGCCGATGGCGTTCGTATGGGAATGATGCTGTCAGCACCTGCCGGCAACGACATTCTCTTCGATGAGAGCCTATGTGAACAGGGAAGAAACTTCAATAATAAGATATGGAACGCATTCCGTCTAATTAAGGGATGGGAAGTTTCAGACGCTGAACAGCCCACATCAAACAAGACTGCCGTAAAATGGTTTGAGGCCAAACTTAAAATCACTAACGACGAAGTAAATGACCTGTTTAAGAAATATCGCATATCTGAGGCATTAATGGCCGTTTACCGTCTCTTCTGGGATGAGTTCTCAAGTTGGTATCTCGAGATGATAAAGCCTAATTACGGCACACCTATCGACCACAGTACATACGACATGACACTGAAGTTCTTTAATGAACTTTTGAAGATGCTACATCCGTTCATGCCGTTCATAACAGAAGAATTATGGCAACATATATATGAACGCAAAGAAGGTGAAAGCATTATGCGTGATTGTCTGTCAATTCCGGCCTCAACAAAAGAAGATGAGAATCTGGTAGCAGACATTGAAAATGTTAAACAGATAATCAGCAACATCAGAACAATAAGAAATCAAAAGAACATATCACCCAAAGAGGAACTTGAACTGCAGGCTATCGGTGAAAATAAATATGCCGCATATGACGATATTACAATAAAGATGGCAAACTTAAAGTCCATAAATATTGCGGAGGGCAAGTCTGCCGATACAATACAGTTTATGGTCGGCACTGATGAATATGCAGTACCTGTAGGTGATCTTATTGATGTTGAAGCAGAGATTGAAAAGCAGGAAGCACAACTAAAGCATCTGGAAGGTTTCCTTGCAGGTGTGATAAAAAAGCTTTCAAACGAAAAATTTGTTGCTCATGCCCCTGAGGCTGTTGTAGCATTAGAAAGAAAGAAACAGCATGACTCTGAAGAAAAGATAGCAATGCTGAAAGAATCACTTGCAAAATTAAGAAACAAGTAATATAACTAAAACCAGAAATGCTCGATAGTATTTCTGGTTTTTATTTTAATGATATTGGTTTCAATTGCCACAAGCGCAACAAGGCTGTAAATCACTTTACCATAAAGTGAAACTTGAAACAAAAACAGACCAATTACGAAAAGGCACATATTGCAATGCAAAACATACGCTTTTACTTTGCAATATGTGCCCTTTTACTACCTAATATGCCGTATTATGCAATAGCCTTAACAACCTTGCATGACGCAAGTGTATAACACACTGATATTCAGAATCATATTCAAAGTACATCAATCATGACTATATGTATTTAAAGCACCAATATATACTTTTGAATATTTATTGGCAAAATAATGCGGACGCTCATTCGTCATGACATTATTTACTTCACAAACATTATTACGCTTTATTTATATAGTCAACGATCCACTCTCCTACTTCTCTCGTGCCATAAAATTCACCTCCTTCTACCTGAATTTCAGGAGTACGTACATTGGCGTCAAGTGAAGCATCAACGGCCTTACGTATAAGCAATCCCTCATCTTTCAGACCAAAATACTCAAAAAGCATAGCCACCGATAAAATCTGAGCCAGAGGATTAGCGATGTTTTTGCCTGCAGCCTGCGGCCATGATCCATGTACAGGTTCGAAGACCGGAGTGCCTTCTCCTGTAGAAGCTGATGGCAGCAAGCCCATACTTCCAGAAATACAGCTACCCTCATCTGTGAGGATATCTCCAAAAGTATTTTCCGTAACGATTACATCAAAGAAGGTTGGTTCGACAATCATACGCATAGAAGCATTGTCCACAAACATATAATCAGTTATAACATCCGGGTATTCTTTTTCAATTTCTTTAGCAACTTGACGCCAAAGCCTGCTTGAAGCCAGCACGTTTGCTTTGTCAACAACAGTAACATGGTGTTTGCGCTTAATCGCATATTGATATGCTACCCTTAAAATACGTTCTACTTCCGGACGTGTATAATAATTTGTATCATACGCCTTTTCATCATCCTGATATTTTTCACCAAAATACATGCCACCGGTAAGCTCTCTTATACATATAAAATCTGCATTTTTTATTATCTCATCTTTCAATGGAGATTTATGCAACAGACACTCAAATGTTTGTACGGGCCTAACATTTGCAAAAAGTCCCAACTTTTTACGCATAGCTAACAGGCCCTGCTCAGGACGAACTTTAGCCCTAGGATCATTATCAAAACGAGGGTCACCTACAGCAGCAAACAACACCGCATCAGCCCACTTGCATATATTAAACGTATCATCAGGAAATGGGTCACCGACCAAATCTATTGCATGTGCTCCACATATAGCCTCTTGATACTTTATTTTATGTCCGAATTTTTCAGCAATGGCATCTATGACATCAACACCCTGCTTAATAATTTCCGGTCCGATACCATCACCAGGAAGAACAGCTATTTTAAGATTCATAATTATTTATTTAATGGTTTATTCTTTATCACTTCACAAAAACACCTATTCGATCATATAAATTATAATATTCCCATTTTTCCACTTTAAACATTCTGCTTACAGATGCGCCATTATTGTATTCTAATTATAACTTCATACATTATAACATCTAAAATGGTAATGGGCCGTTATCTGGAATATCACCAATATACGGCGACGGACCCAAATCATCTCCATTAATCTTCGAACCAATAATCTCTCCTCCACCGATTGGCGACTTATCGGAATCTGTTGGATTCTCAAAACGCGTAAACTCTCCACGGAAATTCAACAACACATCACCTGTACCACCTTTACGGTGTTTAGCTATAATAATCTGAGCCTTTCCGTGAAGATCGTTTCCTTTTTCATCAGTAAAAATTCTGTAATATTCCGGTCGGTGAACAAACAGCACCATATCGGCATCCTGCTCAATCGCACCAGACTCACGCAAGTCACTGAGTTGAGGCCGCTTTCCGTCTATACCTTCACGTCCTTCTACAGTACGGTTCAACTGAGACAAAGCCAATACAGGAATGTCCAACTCCTTTGCAAGTCCCTTCAATGAGCGGCTGATGGTTGACACCTCTTCCTGTCTGCTTCCAAAACGTGCTCCGTTGGCATTCATAAGCTGCAAATAGTCTATCATTATTACTTGCACTCCTTTTTCTCTTACTAGACGTCTTGCCTTTGTTCTTAATTCAAAAATAGACATACCCGGAGTGTCGTCAATATAAATTGGCGCAGCCTGAAGTTTTCTTACATTCTTATCAAGTCGTTTCCATTCTTCATCATCCAGCTGTCCGTTAAGTATTTTCTTACCTTCAATCTCACATACATTAGATATCAGACGGTTAACCAGCTGAACATTGTTCATTTCCAATGAAAAGAATGCTATAGGCGTATCGTAATCAACAGCAATATTTTTTGCCAAAGATAATGCAAATGAGGTTTTACCCATAGCCGGACGACCAGCAATAATAACCAAATCGCTTCTTTGCCATCCGGATGTATAATCATCTAATTTGGCATACCCTGTAGGAATACCCGTTAATCCACCTTTGTTTGCTGCAGCTTTTTGCAAGATTTCGACAGCCTGTTTTACTACAGGATCAATTTGGGTATAATCCTGCCTCATGTTTTTTTGTGACAGTTCAAATAGTGAACCCTCAGCCTCCTGCATAAGCTCATCTACATCTACAGTTTCATCAAAGGCCTTTGTCTCGATTACACTCGCAAAGGAAATTAATTGCCGAGCCAAATATTTTTGTGCTAAAATCTTAGCATGATATTCAATATGTGCAGATGATGCCACACGTTCACTTAACTCCAATATATAGCCAGCTCCACCAATGTCATCTAGAGTTCCCTCGCGCTTCAATTCTTCAACAACAGTCATAATATCCACAGGATCTTCATTCAAACTTAGAGTTTGAATAGCCTTGTATATTTTCTGACTACGCGGTTCGTAAAAAGTTTCGGGATGCAAAATCTCACTAACAACAGAAAAGGCATCCTTATCAACCATCAAGGCTCCAAGGACCATCTTTTCTATATCAACAGCCTGAGGCTGCATATGGATGCTATTATTATTTACTTTACGGGTTTTCTTATTTTCAGGCATAATATTTACATAATAATTTGCGCAAAATTACAAATAAATCTTCGGTTTAAGACTATTAAATTCAATTTAAATAGTTACCTTTACAAACAAAAATAAAAATGACTATGATTCAACGACCATGTGCAAAAATAAATTTAGGCCTTAATATTGTCAGCAAAAGGCCTGACGGATATCATAATCTAGAAACAGTGTTTTATCCAATAAATCTAAATGACGAGATATGTATTGAACCTGTACTTGATAAAGAAATCACAAAGTACCAATGTTCTTTAAGTATAAAAGGGATTAATATAGAAGGCGATTTACAACAAAACTTAATTGTTAAAGCTTATAATATTCTTAAAAAATACTATCCACAAATTCCAAATGTCAATGTAACCCTTACCAAAAATATTCCAACGCAAGCCGGCATGGGTGGAGGTTCGTCTGATTGTGCGTATACAATAAAAATGTTAAACGAGATGTTTAACCTGAAAATGTCAATAAAAGACATGCAATCTTTTGCATCTAAATTAGGTGCAGACTGCCCTTTTTTCATAAATCCACAGCCATCACACGCAACGGGCATTGGAGAAATATTGACACCTATAGACATCAATTTGAGCAAATATAAAATTGCGATTGTAAAACCTCCCGTAATGATAAGTACGAAAGAGGCTTTTTCAAACATCATAGTTAAACAGCCAATAAAATGCTGCAAAGAAATCGTAGCACAGCCGATAGAAACATGGAAAGAAGAACTGATAAACGATTTTGAAAATAGCATCTGCACTATACATCCAGAAATAGGTAGAATTAAAAACAGGCTATATGATTTAGGCGCTATTTACGCTTCAATGACGGGAAGTGGAAGTGCTTTATTCGGTATATTTGAAAAAGAGATAGGAAATTTTGATTGCATATTTGAAGATTGTTACACACACATTGTTTAATATTGAAATAGTCCAAAATTTTGCTTTCACCACAAAATCTTGGACTACCTCAATGATTCTCAATTGTTAGCGTAATTCTTTAATAAAACCATGCCTATAAGCATAAAGCAGTTTTTCCAACTCTGCAATTTGCTTTTTCAAATCACGTCCTATATCTGTATCTGCCACAAGCATTCTATGTGATGACATTTCAACAATCTGTGTTGTACTTTTAATATCGGACCCTCTAAGTATTGCATCTTCTGTACTCGTAAATGGTTCATGCTGAACTAACTGGAAACCTCTACTATGATAAACCAATGTATATCCGGCAATACCCGTTTCTTCATGATATGCCTGCGAAAATCCGCCGTCAATAACCATTAGCTTACCATTAGCCTTTATCGGATTCTCTCCATTTACGACATGAACAGGGACATGTCCATTAATAATATGCCTATTCTGACCGCTCACTCCAAAAGCATCAAGAATGGCATCACACTCTTCCTCATTGTTTCTTAATTTAAAATAATTTCCTTTTTCCTCTTTATATGTAGATTTGTCCTTAAGAAAGTAACGTTCAAAAGTTGCCATCTTAGACTTATCAAACAAAACTGAATTTCGCCCACACCACAAGTAAAGGAAATAATCTACAGAAAATTCCTTCTCACGCGGATCTGAATCATTTTGGAATGCATTTCTAATAATATGTTCCGTCCGATTCATCAGTTCACGTCCTTTGTACTTATGACCTTTACAAAGTTCCACTTCTTTAAGACTACCATCATCGTTTAAAGGAACGGAAGCATGAAATAAAAGATTATCATTAATTATGGTATATAATGAACCATGACTCAACAATAGCCTTATATGCTTATGAAGCTTCTCGTTAACGGTAAACGAGTGATGAAGTTTACTCATAAGTATAATTTCATCTGGTGTCAATTCATATGGTGCATTAGGATTTACAGTCGGGAAACAGCAGCTTTTCATTTCATAAGACTTTCCAGAGATATTGCATGTCGCATTATCATAATCAATACATTCCAATAAAAGTCTATCTTGCATATCCCATTCTGGATGACGTTTTATCATGGAAGCTTCCACCTTAAATTGAATGATAGTGATAGCTTTATGCATCAATGCAGTCAACCTTTTTGTCTTATCGTCAATGTCTGTACTGCCTCCATTAATTTTAGGCATAAACTCCTCACAAGGATCATCGCCATAATGCTCCATTGCAAATGTTGCCAATGGAATAAGATTTATACCATACCCTTCTTCCAGTGTAACAAGATTTGCATAACGCAAAGACAAACGTATTACATTACATATACATGCATCGTTACCGGCACAAGCACCCATCCAAAGTATGTCATGGTTTCCCCATTGAATATCCCAATTGTGATAATTCGTTAGTACATCCATTATAATATGCGCACCAGGTCCACGGTCATAGACATCACCTAACACATGCAATAGATCTATTGCCAAACGCTGTATCACATGAGAAATAGCAATAATAAAATCATCCGCACGTCCCGTTGATATTATTGTTTCGATTATGACATTAACATAAGCAGCTTTATCTATATCATCTGTACGTTCATGAAGAAGTTCCTGAATAATATAAGAGAAATCCTTCGGTAAAGACTTTCTAACCTTAGAGCGTGTATATTTACTAGAAACATCCCTACAAACCTTTACAAGCTGATGTATTGTTATATGATACCAATCCTCCAAATCCGGCTCACTAGCTTTAACAAGTTCAAGTTTCTCTTTGGGGTAGTATATCAAAGTACACAATTCCCTGATTTCCGATTCACGCAAATCATTTCCAAAGATTTCATTAACCTTACGTTTAATATTACCAGAAGCATTCTTTAATACATGCTGAAAAGATTTATACTCACCATGTAAATCTGCAAGAAAATGTTCAGTACCCTTAGGCAAATTCAATATCGCCTGCAAATTTATAATCTCTGTACTGGCATCAGCAATTGTCGGAAAAGTATGAGACAACAATTGCAAATACTTTAAGTCCTTTTCAATGTCATAATTCCTTGTCTTCATTGTATATTAGATTTAAAAAACATTTTTCTCAATTTCTCCGTTTTACTATCATTAATCGGTTCTATAAACATAAAGCCTTCACTTAACCCATAACGCTCTTTCATTATTTGAAACAAGCGCGCTGTATCTTTTAAAATACCGGTCTCATGAACTTTATTATATAACTGAATTTCATCAAAATTATTATATTTTAAGCTAAGATATAAATCTAACATATCTTTTCTTTTAATTTCTATACGATGCTTTATACCATATAAGATTGTCATTATCTTAATCATGATATCACGTTCAAGATCTGAAAGACTTGAATCAGTCTTAATTTTTGAAGTATTTCTTATATTAGTAATACGCTGAGACTTATTTCCCAAGAGACAAAATATCCCACCAATTTGTTCTTGTGAAAAAGGTTGGGATAAATTATATTTTTCAATTCCAGAAAAAACAAATTCTAATATTCCTTGGTTATATGAATGTAAAAGAATTCTACGCCATGCTTTATCATCAAGCATTGAAAGAATCCTACGTTGATTATCTGACAATTGTAAGCCAGCAATATTTTCCGTTGCACCTGCATACAACAAAATATCTTCTGCACAACAATCTTCAGAACTCATAAGCCAAAATGGATTACTGTCAACAACTATTTGATACATCCCAATTAGCCTATCAGACAATGGACTAATTGATTTTTCATAAATTTCATTGAATATATCAATTAATACAATATTCCTAATATTCTTATTTTGTTTTGAAACATATACATCATATTCCACATTACCAATATCCCCATTTGATTCATCAATATGGAGCGTATTTGCATGTTCTGATCTTATCCCTAAGATTTTACATAAAAACGTTGGATATCCAACATAATCAGATATGCTACATATCTCATTATCGCAAACAGCATGCAAGACTTTTGCATGCGACACTATATATCGTTGATAAATAACAGATTTTAAAAAATTACATAAACAATAATGGCCCGACGAATGCCAGGCCTCCAATTGTCTGTCAAATGTTATGATTGTAGGAATTCTATACTTTTCACAACATCTCTGAAGATAGTATGCATATATATTCCAACATGCATGAATATGTACCACATCCGGACGTATATCTGCCAAAAACTTCTTGAAGGAAGAATGCCATCTACCAAACAAATTCTTCAAGAGAGAGAATTTATGGACATGCACACTTCCCATATCTATACCAGGATAGTCAGCACACAATAAATGTACTTCTGCACTTTCTGCCATAGCCTTAATTAGAGCTATTTTATACTGAAGTCCTACAGACTCATTTATATCAGCAAAATTTGGTATAAAATGCAAGACTTTCATAATTCATTATGATTTATGACTTATATATTCATATTTATCTGATAATATGTATTTTATTGCAAATCTGAAATTACTGAAAGGCAGAGCCAATTCAAATGGAATAACTTTCCATAAACTAACATTTGCATTAAATCTATTAAGCACACGTTTCGCACATATTATTCTAGAAATAAAAGGAACCACCAATGCCATAAAAGAAAAAGGCAATATTACAAACCTGACAGAAAGAACTGAATATATTACAGAAAAAATCACTAATATGAAACAAAGATAAAGCCCCAGCACATCCATATTAAATATTTGTCTATGTCTAAAACTACGTTGAAGGTGTTTACGCGTTTCGAAATAAAACGTGTTTTTATTATTCCAAGCTTTTTTTGAGGGCTTATCTTCTACTAACATTACATCTTTAGATATTGCAATAGCTGCGCTCCCGAATTTAGAATATTTATTAACTAAAAAATCATATTCACCTCTAACATATTTCAAGTTACCTTGAAATCCGCGACCTAACATAAAATCGGCCTTCTTAAACAACAGATTATTACCATAAGTACTGTAAGCAAAACCTTTAAACGCTTCATACATATAGGTATATTCCTTATGAAGGCGATAGAACGTTTTAAATTGACCTGTGTCATCAGAATAATTACTATATCCAATAACAAGATTTATTCCATCCCTACATTTGGTACTCATGCCTTCAATCCAATGAGTAGAAACAGGTTTACACACAGCATCAGTTAATAAAATCAAATCATTTTTAGCTGCCTTCACACCTAATGTTATTGCAAGTTTTCGTCGACTCATATACCGAGATGTTTCTGGTACAAATGTAGTATATAAGTTTTTATACTTATTGTACGTTTTCAAAACATCTGCCGTTCCATCTTCATCACGACTTACAACAACAATTATTTCATATCCGGCAGAATAATCCTGAGAAAGAAAATATTTCAGATTATTATCCAACTCTACAGAATTATTATCCGAAATAATGACAACTGATACAGGCTTTAAATTCTCTGCAGAATCTGTTTCTTCTTTATCGACCATTTTTTTAAAAAACGTATCAAATAAAGAAGAACAGAGTGCAGAAATCACCAAAATTATACAAATAACGATTGTTATATTGTCTAAAATTAGCATTATTCAATTCTATTTTTTAATTACAATATATCTTCCTTAATATAGCCAATTGGCAAAGAACGACAATTATATTGAGATGCCATAATTTCACCATAGGCACCAGCGGAACGTATAGCAATTATATCATTACGATGGCATTCGTCCAAATCTATTGATTTAGCAAAAACATCACTAGACTCACATATTGGGCCTACAACATCATAAGTATTTATACATCCATCATTACTAATGTTTTCAATCTTATGATATGCATGATATAAAGCCGGTCGTATAAGGTCTGTCATCCCGGCATCAACTATTACAAACTTCTTAGCTGTACCCTCTTTTACATATAACACCTTCGTTATTAAAGATCCACATTGACCAACAACAGAACGCCCAAGTTCAAAATGAAGACTCTGCCCCTTACGGAGTTTAAGATGTTTTGCATACGTTTCAAAATATGATTTAAAATCCGGTATTGAAACACGGTTTGGATGTTGGTAATCAATACCAAGTCCGCCACCAACATTTATCATCTCAACATTAATATGATGAGCCTCCAATTTAACTTGAATCTCGTTAATACGATTACATAATGCCACAAAATCGCCCATATCAAGGATTTGTGAACCTATATGGAAATGCAATCCCATGAATCTCACGTTCTTCATATGTGAGATTCTAGCAATAACATTCTCCATATCCGACATCGCAATTCCAAACTTATTTTCAGCAAGTCCTGTCGTTATGTTAGCATGTGTATGTGCTCCAACATCAGGGTTGATACGCAATGCTACAGAAGCGACCTTACCGCAGTTTTCTGCAAGACAATTAATCACTTCCAGTTCAGGTATACTCTCTACATTAAAGCAAAAAATATTTTTTTCTAAACCGAGTTTTATTTCTTTGTCATTCTTCCCTACTCCTGCAAATACAATTTTATTTGAAGGAAAGCCTGCATTAAGTGACGCTAATATTTCACCTCCACTAACACAGTCAGCTCCCAATCCGGCCTGACATATTATATTTAAAACCTTTGGGTTAGCATTTGCTTTTATTGCATAATGCACACAAAAATTTTCATATTTGCCGGCCTCTTTATTTATCGTATTTAAAGTTTCACGCAACAAATCTGTATCATAGTAATAAAATGGCGTATCCGTCTTTTTAAATTTTTCAATTGGAAAAACACCCTTCATTTTCAATTTTCACTTTTATTAAACAATGTATCACTCAAACTTTGTAAAGCTCGTTTCTTATCAGATTCTTTTACCAAGAAAGATATATTGTAATTACTTCCTCCATAAGAAATCATTCTTACAGGAATATTCTTCATCGCATCTGTAGCTAATGTCTCAAAGCCGACATTACTCCAATCCAAATCACCGACAACACATATTATACACATATCGCGGTCAACTGTTACAGTTCCATATTTCTTTAATTCTGCAACGATATCATTAAGATGCGCATCGTTATCAATGCTCATAGAAACACCGACCTCACTTGTTGTTATCATATCTATTGCCGTCTGATAACTCTCAAAAATCTCAAAGACCTTACGAAGGAATCCTGTAGCAAGTAGCATACGGCTACTCTTTATCTTAATTGCCACAATATTATCTTTAGCAGCAATAGCCTTAATTTTACCTGTTACAGTTTCATTATTTATAATCGTTCCCGGTGCAGCAGGGTCCATTGTATTCAACAAACGCACAGGAATACCTGCATACTTTGCCGGCTGCACACATGTCGGATGTAATATTTTTGCACCGAAATATGCAAGTTCCGCAGCTTCCTCAAAATGTAACTGGCGAACAGCTTCAGTTTTATCAACCACACGCGGGTCGTTATTATGCATACCGTCTATATCTGTCCATATTTGTATCTCATCTGCATTTATAGCAGCTCCTGCCAATGATGCAGTATAATCACTGCCTCCACGAAGCAGATTATCTATTTCTCCGTAAGCATTGCGACAGATAAATCCCTGTGTAATATAAACCTGTTGGCCAGGATTCTGCTCCAACAAATTCTGTAATTTATCTTTAATGTATGAAGAATCTGGTTCTGAATTTTTATCAGTACGCATGAAATCCAACGCAGAAAGCAAAACAGCATTGTAGCCACACTCTTTTAAGTAATTGGTTACCATATTGGTACTCATTATCTCACCTTGAGCAACAATGCTTTTTTCTTCAAAACTAGTGAAAAGATCTTTTGTAAAAGAACGTAAATAATTAAATTCATTTTGGAGGAATATTTTTGTTTCATTCTTCCATTTCTCTGTAGAATAAAGTTCTTCTACATGTTTCATATATGCTTTTTCCAAACGATTTATAACATCATTTGCGCCCTCCGGATTCTTCTTATATAAATAATCAGATATTTCAATCAAAGAATTTGTCGTACCTGACATTGCAGACAAAACGACAAAAACTGGTTTTCCACTATTTGTAATCAATGAGGCAACATGCTTCATGCGCTCAGGCGAGCCAACTGATGTGCCACCAAACTTCATTACTATCATAATCGTATCTTTTTTTATATTTTTATTTTATATTAGTCTTCTTCATCAAAAAGACTTTTGTTATATATATTAGTTATGTCGTTAATTTTACCTTCCTTACACTGGTAAACGATACCAGGATACTTATCAAGCATCAAGATGTTGTGTGTTGACATTACTACAGCCGTCCCGGTCTGACTTATCTGCTTCAGCAAATTTACAATATTATCCGCTGTTTCAGGATCAAGATTACCGGTCGGTTCATCTGCAATAATTATTTTCGGTTTATTTAATATTGCGCGAGCAATAGCTATTCGTTGTTGCTCTCCTCCAGAAAGTTCATAAGGCATTTTTGTTTTCTTTTCTGACATACCAACAGCATCCAGCACTTCATCAATGCGCTCATCTATTTCCTTTTTATTTTTCCAGCCCGTTGATTTCAATACAAAGCATAGATTCTTATAAACATTTCTGTCATGCAACAATTGAAAATCCTGAAATATTATTCCTAGTTCCTTTCGCAAAGCCGGTACTTCTTTACGTTTAATTTTAAATAGGTCTCGTCCAAGGATTGTTGCATTATCTCCTTCATCAATATCAAGCTCACAATACAAAGTTTTAAGCAAGCTGCTTTTTCCTGTACCTACATTTCCGATGATATAAATAAACTCACCTTCATCAACATGAAAATTCACATTGCCAAGCACACATACATCATCTTGATATATATTTACATTTTTATAATCAATATACATAATCTATATTTTTAATATTTTAATGTTTATGCCATTCAGGACCATTACATCCTGTAGCTTCTCTACAACACCTTTATCCTCAAACCCTTGTACGCAAACAACATAAGCAGATAACACAACATATCAGAATCTTCATGTATCAAACGATCATCCTTACGGTTTATAACATCAACAACAGCCTCCAAGACATGTCAGGACATCCCGTTCAATATGCTTTTACAGCTCTAACAAAGACATTTCCCAAATCACGCCTTTTAAAGACAAAATTCCACGAAGTGTCCTTATAAATTGTTCTGACAACATTCTGCTTTATTATGGACCTGCATCCAATTCTGTTTTTGCACAACAGTGAAGCAATTATATTGCAGTAGGTATCATCTCTTGTATTACAATGTTTTAATGATGCACCCTTTCGACTTGCAAAAGTATTAAAAAACTCCGAATTATCAACCATTATATCCTAATAATTTTAGTATAACACTCAAAGTGCCACTAAAGCATTGTATTTGAAAGGAAAAACGCTATAAAAATTACAGTAAAAGTATTTTTCTGAGTTTTTATTGCGAATATCAAAATAAAAGTGTAATATTGCAGACTAAAAACAAAATTATCTCATTTAATACAGACACATGAATACAATAGAAAAAGAAGCTATAGAACAAAACAGATTAAATAAATTACAACATCACCTATTTGGACAACCGATAAAGATATCATTGGCTTCCTCTATACATCTATTGCATGATATCAAGTTTAAATAAACCAATAAAAACATACAAGATAGTGGCAAAAAATGCCGGCCACTATTTGCAAAAGACAATAGTATATTCACCCTTTCAATCAATAAGAATAAAATGAAAATATTTGCATTACTCATTTCCCTGCTTTGTTGCACAACCAACATTATGGGCCAAATATCAATTAAAGAAGTTATAGGTAACATTCCTGATGAAATTTTACCTTATATCACAAACGATCAGAAAGAAGAATTATTAAAATTTACAGGTTCTAAAGATTCTGTAAAAGTAAAGAACACTTTTAACGGGGCAACTTCAATTGACACCATTAGCTTTGATTATGCAAAAATCAACATGAATAAGACTACAGAAATGCAGCTCAAGCTTCTGCGTGGAAACGACTCTACGCAAATACTATGCGTAATCAAGACAATTAAAAGTCCGCTCAAAGAAAGCACAGTAAAATTCTATTCAACAGAATGGCAAGCAATAAACTCAACATTTGGACTTCCCGTCGATAATGATGAAGATACCATTTTAAGTATGTTCACACAAAAACCAGACTCAATGCCGGAAGACAAATTTAAAAATCTATATAATTGCATAGAACCTGTTATGCTTGCTGCACAATGGGACGAAAAATCAAACTGTATAACATTTAACTTGAGTATTCCATTTATTCAAAAAGACAACAATAACGAAATAAATGCGATAATAAAGAAAATTTCTTTTAAATGGGATGGTCAAAACTTTAAAAAATGTTAGAAAACCATTTCTTTTAGAGATTATATTTGGAGAAAAGAAATAATTAGAATACCTTTGCATCGTGTTTTTCATGGTATTAGATTATTAAGGTTAATAAAAGATTGGTTGTCGTGAGACAATCAATTTTTGTTTTATATAGGTTCTAATTCTAATAAGCCTTAATAACAATATAAGCCAACACCTTTTAATTAACAAAGCATTCATTATCTGTCAGTCGATAAAATAATACAAATTAAACATTACCATTCTATACGTCATTTACGATAAAAGACAAAACCTTATTTATATCACATACAGAGCATTCCGGATTACGTTATCAAAATATCACAAAAGACAAGGAAAAAGTATCATCCTGATTTTCAAGAATGCCACAAAATAAAGAGATAAACACAAATAATAAAAATACAATCTAAAAAGCCACAAAATCATGCACAACACGTAATACGTTATAATTCAGCAAGTTACAGATTAACATTTAAAAATCAAGCACCTTCAACATATAAAATACCAAATAAAAAGACACATTTTACGCCATAAAACATCATGATTTGCAATGAAAAACAATGTGTTTTACATTACAAATCAATGTATTTTGCTACACAAACAACTGCTTTTATCTATATTTTACGATATAAGACACTCAACACACAACGAAAAAGTACCATAAGTACAACAAATCAACTAGAATGTTATGCTTATTTGCCAGATTTCCGCGAAACGCAGAATCTGACAAACAGACACTATATAAGCTATAATAGTTACAAAATGTACTGACGCAAAAACTTAAATTTGTAAGCTCATTATTTTATCTTCAAGAATTCTTTTCGCTCTTTCTCACGAGTTTCTATGCTTCCATACATAAAATAACATACGAAAATCACAAAAACATAAACATAAAGGCATATAAATGACGACAGAGCCACAACAACATATTGCAATACACTAAAATAAGAAGGCAAGCCAGAAGGATCGCCCATATATCCTACACCAATTGCCGACAATGTATTAGCCATAGAAATTATAAGCATTGGAATAGAAACAAAGAACATGCAAACGGCAGCACATAAAGCAGCCAATAAAAGTGTGATAAATATAAATCCCCAATAACGCCATCCCACCTTGTATGCCTTTAATAAGATCTTGCTCAATTTACTATCAGGCTCCATCAAATATTTAACAAATACGTAAACATACGGAAGCAAGACACATGAAAAGAACAATGAAACTCCAATGATAACGCATGCAATTACAGGCATTTTGTCAAGAGGGACAAACGGACCAGTTCCTATAACCAGATAAACAAGCCCCCATTGTACCACAGAAACTATAGCCATTATACACAAGTACACACCAAGGAGTCTGATACATCTAACTAAATTCCACTTCATCGACTGATGGCCAAGAAGCATAAATATACGCGAGACATATCCCACATGAAAAAAAGCGACCAAGACAGCAGAGACCATTAATAGAGTGTATGAAGGATGTGTATAGCCACCATCCGTCAAAGCCCTCGTATAAAAAATAGATAACAAAGCTATTGACATGGCCAAAAGCAAAGTGTATAACCATGTATGTCTGAATATAGCACGTATATTGTCAAACAGCATCCTATGAGATGCAGAGATACAAGCCGTATAACTACGGCTCTTATTTAAAAACTCTTGCTTAAGATTGTTCATTTCATTTTTAATTAATTAATGCAAAGGTAATAATATTCCGGATATTATGAAATGGTATTATCAATAAAAATTGCTAACTTTGCAGAAGATAAGTTGCATAACAAATAGAGTTTGTCAAACAAGCTCCTTAATGTATTATCTTTTTAAGATAAATAAAAAGCATGCGGCTCCAAACGTTTACTAAGAAAAGAATACTTCCACAATAAAAATCGTTAACATCAAGAATATGAAACTGTTAAAATGGGGATTTATTGGTTGCGGAGAGGTTACTGAAAAAAAATCAGGCCCGGCCTTTAACGAAATAGAAGGCTCAAAAGTGATTGCCGTAATGAGCCGCAATGAGAAGAAGGCGCGCTCATACGCAGAGCGACATAAAATAAGCAAATGGTATACAGATGCACAAGAGCTTATCGACGACCCTGACGTTAACGCCATTTATATTGCCACTCCCCCCTCAAGCCATGCCACATACGCAATAATGGCAATGAGAGCAGGAAAACCTGTATACGTAGAAAAGCCTCTGGCTGCTAATTATGACGACTGCGTAAGAATCAACAGGGTCAGCGAGCAGACCGGGATTCCATGTTTCGTCGCCTACTACAGAAGGTATCTTCCATATTTCAAACGCGTCAAAGAAATCATAACAAGCAAAACTATTGGTGAGATAATGAACGTGCAAATACGTTTTTCTTGTCCTCCGCGTGATTTAGATTATTCTTCAAAAGAAAAACTCCCATGGAGATTACAACCGGATATAGCCGGAGGTGGCTATTTCTACGACTTGGCTCCACACCAGCTTGACTTGATGCAGGATCTGTTTGGAGTAATAACAGAAGCTGAAGGTATATGTGCCAACCGCGCCGGACTTTATCAGACAGAAGACAGCATAAGTGCATGCTTCAGGTTTGAAAGCGGTGTTCCAGGAAGTGGCTCATGGTGCTTCGTTGGCCACCAATCTGCAAAAGAAGACAGAATCGATATTGTTGGAAGTAAGGGAAAGCTGAGCTTTTCTGTATACAACTACGACCCGATCCATCTTGTCACAAACGATGACGAAAAATACATAACAGTAGAAAATCCCCCATACGTTCAGCTGCCAATAATTAAAGCAGTTGTTGAAGACCTGCAAGGATTCGGAGCGTGCTCATGCACAAGTGTATCAGCGACTCCTGTCAATTGGGTCATGGACCGCATATTAGGAAAATTCTAAATTTATGAATATGAAACGTCTGATTTTGAGTTTATTTTTGGTTTCTGCCGTGTCATTGGCTTATTCAACCAACGACACGATAAAAACCGAAAAGAAAAACACAATATTCAGACGAATAGGAAAGGTATTCACAAAGATATTTAAAGACTTCAATGAAATAGACACAAACTATATAGAACCGCAACATTATAATTATACAATAATGCTGCAAAACACCAATACATATGAGATATATAGACTTGAAAGCAAATCAGGTCAGTACATCACATTTGCTCCTGAACCAACAATCAGAATCGGACCTTATGTTGGATGGAGATGGATATTTCTTGGGTATACGTTTGACATAGGCCATATCAGCAACGACAACAATAAGAAAGAGTTCGAACTAAGCCTTTACAGCTCTATGTTTGGAATCGATCTGTATTATAGACAAACGGGCAACGACTATAAGATACGCGAAGCATACCTAGGAAACGGCCTTAACAGCCATACATTAAAAGGAATTCCATTTTCCGGACTTACCGTTGGAATTAAAGGTTTTGACTTATACTACATATTCAACCACAAAAAATTTTCATATCCAGCGGCTTTCAGCCAAAGTACATGCCAGAAACGCAGCTGCGGCTCTCCGTTGCTTGGCATAGGATATACCACTCACAAGCTTGATTTGGATTATGAGAAGCTTAAAAATGTTGTGGAAAACAACATTAGCGACAAATACCAGAACGTAAAGCTTGATTCCGGATTAATGTTTAACAAAGTACGTTACACATCATATTCAATTTCAGGCGGATACGCATACAATTGGGTTTTTGCACGTAATTGGCTTTTTGCAGCATCACTGTCAGTTGCATTAGCATACAAAAGATCTACTGGCGACCCACACTATAAATCGGAATTCTCACTTAGAGACTTTAAATTTGGAGATGTAAATATCGATGGAGTTGGAAGATTCGGAATAGTATGGAACAATACAAAATTTTATGCCGGAGCAAGTACAATTCTTCACTCATATAATTATAGAAAAAGCCAATTCTCCACTAATAATGTTTTCGGTTCATTAAACTTTTATTTTGGAATAAATATAGGAAGGAAATAATATGAAGAAATTATTTTTATTATTCATTGCTTTTTTGTCATACGTAACAACCTATGCTTATGAGGTTGACTACAAACCATCTGACAGCATTCGCGTTATTAAATTATTAAACGACGCGAAAAAACAACCGGAAAGCACCAACTATATAATATATTTTGCCCGGAAGCTTAAAGGTATTCCCTATGTAGCACACACACTAGAGATAAACAAGAAAGAAAAATTAGTTATCAATTTGAGGCAACTAGACTGCACCACCTATGTTGAAAATGTCGTAGCCCTTTCAATGTGCATGAGTGAAAAGAAATACACATTTAAAAGTTTCTGTGACAATCTTAAAAAAATAAGATACAGGGACGACTCACGACCTCATTACACACAAAGACTTCACTATTTCACGGATTGGATAGAGAACAATACAAAGAAAGGAATTTGTAAGGAAATACAAAGCCCTGCACCGCCTTTCACCAATACCCAAAGAATAAATGTATTTTACATGTCTGAAAATCCCTCTAAATATAAGATGCTGAAGGAAAATCCTAAGTATATCCCCACAATAAGAAAAACAGAACAGAACATTAATCAGAAAACATACAAATACATTCCCAAGACGGAGGTTAAGAACACTAACACTGTCAGAAGAACAATTCAAGATGGTGACATCATTGCTACCACAACAAGTCTAAAAGGACTGGATATTCAACACATCGGATTTGCCATATGGCATAAAGACGGGCTGCACATGCTTAACGCATCTAGCCTGCACCACAAAGTTGTTGAAGAACCTATGACTTTATACAATTACCTGCAAAAGCAAAAGACAATGACAGGAATAAGGATCATACGCCTAAACATAAAATAGCAAGCGTCCAAACTTATAAGAAGTCACAGATTATTTAAGCGTTTAAGTAATATTTTATTCAAAATATGAATATGGCGTCCTTGACGGCCAATGTCTGTACGCATATTACTTATATCGTTAAAAAAATCACTGAAGGCATTTTGCACCATGTTTGGCTGCCTTTTTGCTTTATCAGCCAAAGGATTAATTATAACCTTTATACCCTTATTGACAACGGATATATCCACATCAGCCCCTGCCATAACAGGATCGCCATCATAGTGTATATATCCTTCCTTTTGACGATGAACCAAGATATGCCTAGTACGGAATGTTTTTATCCTTGCATTCCGATCTAAAGTTTTATTAAACATATCTATACTAATCTGCGGTGCATCAATCATATCAAAAGGTTCCATTATTATAACATCAAGCAATCCGTCACTCATGGATGCCTGTGGTGCTATATATGCATTATTTCCATATTGGGATGCATTGGCACATGAAACAAGAAAAGCCCTATATTTAGTTTTTCCGTTTTCATCCTCTATCTCGTAAGTTTCCGGTTTATACTTTAATCCTTCCCGCAAAATATTCTCCAGGTATGAAACAGGACCGCGCTTTCCTGACTCGGCAAACTTCATACTAATAAAAGCATCAAACCCCATACCACATGTACAGAAAAATGGTATTCCGTTAATAATACCATAATCCAAGTCATGCACCGTATGCTTATTAATTACCTCAAGAGCCTTATGCATATCCATCGGTATCATTAAATGCCTAGCCAATCCATTTCCTGAACCACACGGAATAATACCTAATGCCGTATCCGAATTAACAATTGAACGCGCCACTTCATTTATTGTCCCATCACCTCCAACAGCAACAACAACATCAACCCCTCTATCTTTGGCTTCTCTGGATATCTCAGAAGCATGCCCGCTGTATTGGGTTTCAACTATTGAGAAATCATAATATTCCTTATCGAGATTATTCTCAATAAGTTTACAGATACCCGATTTTCTTGTCGTTCCAGATATCGGGTTCACAACAAATATTATCTTTTTCTTTCCTGCCATCGTCTTGCAAAAATAATAATATTTTAGTACAAACCATTTTTATTACTTATAATATTTTTGCAAAAAAAACACTTTTCTATTTTTTTTCTTATGATTTACACATTTTTTTGTATCTTTGCAGCCTAATCAAAACAATGTAGAAAATCTACACCTATTTATAATATGGGACTATTACAAGAAAGATACAAAAATTACCGTGAACCACAAAGGTTCATGGAAGCTGGTGTTTACCCTTACTTCCGTGAAATAACAGGCAAACAAGGCACTGAGGTTCAAATGGCCGGACATGAAGTGCTTATGTTCGGTTCTAATGCTTACACTGGATTAACTGGTGACCCGCGTGTTGAGGCCGCAGCAAAAGATGCATTAGACAAATATGGAAGTGGTTGTGCAGGAAGCCGTTTCTTGAATGGAACACTTGACATACATGTACAACTCGAAAAGGAACTTGCTGAATTTGAGCATAAAGACGAAGCATTATGCTTTTCTACAGGTTTCTCTGTAAATGCCGGTGTACTCTCCGTTGTTTGTGGACGTGAAGATTATATCATTTGCGATGACCGCGATCATGCAAGTATTGTTGACGGACGACGTCTTTCATTCGCAACTTGCTTAAAATATAAGCACAACGATATGGAAGACTTGGAAAAACAACTCCAAAAATGCAAACCCGAGTCAATAAAACTTATTGTCGTTGATGGCGTCTTCTCAATGGAAGGTGATCTTGCAAATTTACCTGAAATTGTTCGTTTAAAGAAAAAATATAATGCTTCTCTAATGGTAGACGAAGCGCATGGGCTAGGAGTCTTCGGAAAAGAAGGAAGAGGCGTATGCGACCATTTTGGCGTAATTGATGACGTTGATCTTATCATGGGTACTTTCTCTAAAAGCCTCGCCAGCATAGGAGGTTTTATTGCCGGTGATAAAGATACCATAAACTATTTGCGCCACACATGCAGAACTTATATATTCAGCGCATCCAATACCCCTGCTGCTACAGCTGCTGCAATGGAAGCCCTGCACATCATACGCAAAGAACCTGAGCGTATTGAAAACCTTTGGACAGTTACAAAGTATGCATTAAAACGCTTCCGTGAAGAAGGTTTTGAAATAGGAGACACAGAAAGTCCTATTATACCTCTTTATGTTAGAGATGTAGATAAGACCTTCCTCGTTACTAAATTGGCTTTTGATGCAGGCGTATTTATAAACCCTGTTATCCCTCCTGCATGCGCACCACAAGATACACTTGTTAGATTTGCATTAATGGCAACCCATACTGTGGAACAAGTAGAGAAAGGTGTTCAAGCACTGAAAAAAATCTTTGTTGAGCAAAATATAATTAAATAAATGCTGTAAAATTTGCATGTTTTAAAAAAAAGTAGTACCTTTGCATCGCAAATTTAAAGATTTGGTTACGGGGTGTAGCGCAGTCCGGTAGCGCGCCTGGTTTGGGACCAGGTGGTCGCAGGTTCGAATCCTGTCGCCCCGACTAAATTAGCAGTATACTAAAAGAATAAAAAGCCTAAGAATATAATAAATTCTTAGGCTTTTTATTTTCAATACACACTATAAGTAGAAGGTTGTTAATATCAGATAATTTAAATAGGCTCACCCGATAAATAGTGGGGAAAGAAAATATTACGCATAAATTTTAGTCAGCCTAAAGAGGAAGAATGGTATGTCAATAACTCCTCGGAGCAATGCTCTGAACTGTTTGATTTTGGCATTAAAGCATTCGGCAAAAGCATTGGTAGAGCGGTTCACGAAGAAGTTCAGGACTCCGTCATGGTGTTCTGTCAAGGTAGAAATTATAGCCTGAAAGCTTTTGAATCCGGACCTGTCGGCCCAGTCATACCATTTTGCCAGAGACAATCTGGCGGCATCCTTGTGAATATTCCTTGAGAAAATCATCCGTAAGGAATGTGACAGAGAATAAGCTTCCTGCAGATCCGGATACTGGGCAAAAAGAATTTCCGCCCTCTCTTTTTGTCTTTGTGTCCATTTCTCGGGAGATTTGAAAAGTAAATAGCGAGAGCGTACTAATAGCTGTCTTAAAGAGTCTCCATTCGAAAAAATAAATGGAGAATATGCCTCTCCACAAAATCTGGCTTTCTTCATGTCATCCGCTTCCTGACGTATTGCTTCCCAACGATGGGCAATACGCAGTTCCTGCACGGCCTCGAAAGCCATTTGTTGAATATGGAAACGGTCTATGGTCCGGATGGCCTTAGGGAAACAGCATCGGGCAATCTTCCCCATACTGTTGGACATATCCAAAGTTATTTCATTTACCTTTAAACGCTTTGAAAAGGGAATATTACGCCTCAGTATGTTAATAATATACTCTGATTTGACGCCATTGATTATAGCGACCAGGCTTCCTTTCTTTCCCCGGGCATCCGGATTGGACACAATGGTGTAAAGCTCTCCGTCGCTGATGGAGATTTCATCTATACAGAGACGGGGACCTGTGTTTTCCGGAAATACCAGCCATTCCGCAGCATGCTCCCTGTCTTTCCACTCCCGGTAACCACTCAGCACTTCCTTGTATTGCTTCTCGAAAGTGTCCCCATTGATGTGATAATAGAAATCAAGCGAACGGGAGGTCGTAGGACTCCTCTCCATACATATCTTTTAAAAAAGCCGCAAACTCTTTCGAGTAGCGGGTTCCTTCTTCCTTGACATCATCATAGGGAGCCGTAAAGCATTTGCCCGTACGGAGGTCTTTCCACCTGCGACGTCTCACAATCAGGTCTACAGCCTTGTCACGGATCGGAAAGTCACGGACGGTAACAGGGGCAAGAAATCCTTTGGATTCTATATTCGGTTCATTGACATAATCTGCGGAAGCGATTTCATCCAAATGAATAAATAACGTTTCTGCATTACTTTCTACTTTTACTATTGTAAAACGAGATAATATATTGGATGGCAGCATGAAGCTTACCAAAGACTCTAACATTGAATTTTCCATGATGCAAAGATAAGATTTTTTTTCTTTCTTTCCCCACTATTTATCGGGTGAGCCTTTAAATACAAACATGAGATACATCAACCGAACATTCATAGAAGCGGGGCAGTAGAAATTTCTTTATTGCAACAGAAAAAGCATAAAGTCTACTATAAAAAAGCAAGAAAGAGGCTGAATAACAAATTTGTTATCAACGTCTTTCTTGATGAATATTTATATCTCAATATTAATGAATACAGGAACCGTATTCAGAAAAGTAAATTCTAAATATCAATATCTTTATAGAGATATCTTTTTATACTCTTTTTAGGTGTCTTTTCAAATTCTTCATCTTGAAGTCTTATCTTGGAAATCTTGCAATAAGATGGCATTACTTGATTCAATTCAGCCATATTCTGTTCCATAATATTCTGCAAATCATCTTTCGAAAAGCCTAAATTTCTTGCTTCCTCATAATCAGGATATACCAATGCAACAAGTTTGTCGTCTTTCTGTATCACGAGACTTTCCACAACCATTGCCATACTATTTAGCTTATCCTCTATTTCCTCGGGATAAATATTTTGACCATTTGCCCCCAAAAGCATATTCTTGCTTCTACCCTTAATAAAAACATTACCGTCTGCATCTATCAAGCCTAAATCACCTGTATGATACCAGCCATCTGAATCCAAAGCCTGTCGAGTTGCTTCTTCATTTTTATAATATCCTAACATAACATTTGTTCCACGGGCCAAAATCTCACCAGGAACATTATATGGGTCTGGACTATCAATTTTAACTTCCATATGTATCACAGCCTTACCACACGACATCGGGACAAAATCATGATAATCGGAATATGTTATAATCGGAGCACATTCTGTTGCCCCATAACCAACGGTAATCGGAAAGTCTATACTCTTCAGGAAAGACTCTACTTCCTGATTAAACGCAGCTCCTCCAACAATTATTTCATACAGGTTACCACCAAAGGCATTATAAACCTCTTCGCATATTCTCTGCTTAACTTTTTTACTTATAACCGGCATGTTGAGCAATAAGCGCATCTTATTATTTTGAATCTTAGGAAAGACTCTTTTTCTTATTATCTTCTCAACAACTAAGGGAACAGCAATAATTATTGCCGGTTTTATATCCTTAAATGCTTGTGCAATAATCGCAGGACTAGGTACACGTGTCAAGAAGAATATATGGCATCCATGACAAAATTCAAACAAAAACTCAAAAGCCATTCCATACATATGCGCCATAGGCAAAATACTTACAGTGTTTGAACCTCTGGAAATATTTTTTCCTAAAGCATTCATTGCGAAATCCAAATTTCCCCATAATGCCCTATACGGCAACATAACACCCTTCGAGAAACCCGTTGTTCCACTTGTGTAATTAATCAAAGCAAGTTCATCAGGACTTTGTTCAATATAATAATGTATATGATTTTTTCTAAATGCCTTAGGATATTTCCTACCAAACAACTCATTTAGATGCTCTCGTGCATATGTCAACTTGTCTGTGCGCGAAACAACCAATGAATAATCAGGTATATATATTATACCTTCAAGACTTGGCATTTTTGTTGCATCTATAGTTGTAGCAACAACATCTCCGACAAACAGCAGTTTTGCTTCACTATGATTTACTATATTATAAACTTGCTCCGGTGTAAATTCATGCAAAACAGGAACAGCAACAGCTCCATACGTAAGTGTTGCAATAAAGGCTACAGCCCAGTTTGCACTATTACGGCCACAGATGGCAATTTTGTCACCTTTTACAACACCGCTGTTTTCAAACATTATATGCAACTTTTCAATTTTTCTTGCAACATCTTTATATTGAAGTGTTACACCTTGATAATCAGTTAAAGCATCTAAATCCCAATTATCAATAATGCTTTTCTCTATAAACGAATTAAAACTTGGTATTTTTTCCATTGCACAAAAATAATAAATTTGTGCAAAGATAAATCATTACTTGCACATTTCAAAATTATTTGTGCAATTTTTCTGTAAAGTTAATTACAGTTATCAATAAATCTATCTTGATAAGATAAATATTGTAATTTTCAAAGATACATCTATTATCTAATATCAAATTCATACAATCAACGTCTATTAGGCTATAAATAAATCAAATGTTTACAATAGACAACAATCTGAACAACAGGCAAAACAGGCATTGCCGATTTAAAAGTATATAATATATAGAAATAACTCGATTTGAAAAAAAACATGTATATTTGCAAAGTGGAAATTATTAAAAGAATCATATTAACATCTCTTTTAGTCTTCTGTCTTATACCGTACAGAACAAAAGCTGAAACGACATCAGACTCGCTAATACTTCAACGAGTTCTGAAATACAAACAAAGTGTATCAGAAGAAGTAAAAGGAATCCACACAAATGTCTATTTAAGATATTATTTTAAAACAGATAAAAGAAATATTACATTAATGGCTATACCTTCCATGTATGCGATATCAAGAGGAAGGCGAGAATATGTAGGGGAAACATACAGCAATATATATATTAAAGACAATTACATTTCTGAAGCGACACGCCAATTAAATATTGGAACCATACCCCATCATAAAAATGCAATGACTACATTGCTGAAATATCTGATGCCGAATATTTATGATGTAACAATATTAGACAATCAAATTCTTTCTCCATTTAATACATATAATACAAAGCTATACAAATACGATATTACAAGTTTAACAGACAATCGTTCTGAAATTGTTTTCAGACCAAAACTCCACAATACACAAATGATAAGTGGTTCTGCAATTGTCGAAAGAACTACAGGTAGAATTATACGAATGCAATTTATGGGCGAATACGATATGGTGAAGTTTCATATAGACGTATTAATGGGCAAATATGGCATATACTCATTACTACCTAAGAAATGCGATATTGACGCCGTATTTCATTTTATAGGAAATAAAATTCATGCATCTTATCATTCGGTTTATGATAATCCTATCACCCTACCCGATTCAATAATAAATTCACACGACATCAAATTAATGGAAGAAATAAGGCCAGACACGCTGCCTATCCACTTTAAAGATGCTTATATCAAATATGGCTATAATAACACAACTGATACAATCCAGAATGTCAAAGAAAACAAACGTTGGGACCAAGTTTTATGGGATGTTTTAGGTGATCACATTATCAATCGCACAAAAGGTAACTTTGGAACCAACAACCAGGGCGCTTTTAGAATATCTCCAATTTTAAATCCATTGGAATTAAGTTACAGCGGACGAAAGGGTATAACATACAAATTAAAAATCAACGGCAGTTATAATTTTTCTTTAAATAAAGATATTTCTTTATCTTTTAATTCAGGATATTCGTTTAAACAGCATCAGCTATATTTCAGAATGCCTATCCGTTTTACATACAATAAGAGAAGAAATGGATATACAGAATTTGAAATTGGTAATGGAAATAGAATTACCAACTCCAGTATAGTAGACCAAATAAAAAATGAGACACTTGATTCCATCAATTGGGACAACATGAATTTAGACTATTTTAAAGATTTCTACTTTAAATTCAAAGCAAATTATGACTTATCGGATAAATGGAGCATACAACCTGGTATAATATATCACAAACGCTCTGCCGTTGATAAAACAGGCTTTGAACAAGCAAAAAGGCCTACAGAATATTATTCGTTTGCTCCATCATTACAAATACAATTCCGGCCATACGGATGGAACGGACCTATATTTACGACTGACTACGAAAGAGGAGTAAAAAATGTATTTAACTCTGATATGGAATATGAACGCTTTGAGTTCGATGCTTCATGGAAAAAACAATTTCATTCTCTGAAAGCTATTTCTCTTAGAGTTGGCAGTGGATTTTATACATCCAAAAGTAAAACATCATATTTCTTAGACTATACAAATTTCAGAGAAGAGAATATTCCTGGAGGATGGAATGACGATTGGACAGGTGAATTTCAATTATTAAACAGCAATTGGTATAATGCTTCGGAATATTATGTGCGAACAAATGCAACATACGAATCGCCATTAATGCTATTGTCTCGCATACCATATGTAGGGCGACTGATGGAGATAGAACGTATATATGTAAACACACTCTTTGTTGAGCATCTACATCCATATATAGAATGTGGATATGGGTTCACAAACAGATTTTTTTCTATGGGCTTATTTTTAGCTACTCGAAATGCTGATTTTGAAGGTATAGGATGTAGATTCGGATTTGAATTGTTTAGAGACTGGTAACAATTAATATTTTAACATGAAACAATTAACAGTATATAAAGCTAGCGCCGGAAGCGGTAAAACATTCACCCTTGCCGTTGAATATATAAAACTCCTGATTAAAAATCCAATGAGTTTTAAGAACATTCTTGCTGTAACCTTTACCAATAAAGCTACAGAAGAAATGAAAATGCGAATATTAAGCCAGTTATATGGAATTTGGAAAATGCTTCCTGATTCGCATCTTTACATGAAGGAAATAACAGGAAAACTAAATATAAGCGAAGAACAAGCAAGCCGACAAGCCGGAATAGCCTTAAACAGCCTCGTTCATAATTACAACTATTTCAGAGTTGAGACGATAGACTCTTTCTTTCAGTCTGTATTACGTAATCTAGCACGCGAATTAGATTTAACAGCAAACCTAAAAATCGGTTTAAATGATTCTCAGGTAGAAGAAGAAGCAATAGATCAACTTATAGACTCACTGACGACAACAAGCCAATTATTACAATGGCTTATAAATTACATTTTTACCAACATCGATGAAAACAAAGGTTGGAATGTTATTGGTCAGATTAAATCATTTGGAAAAAACATTTTTCAAGATTACTACAAGTCAATCAGCGACAATCTAAATAAGATAATCACAGAGAATAATTTTTTTGATATATATATTAAGGAACTAAAAGAAATCCGTAGTAATGCTAAAAAATGCATGGCAGCATATGCAGACCGGTTTATAAATGAAACAACCAAGGCCGGATTAGACCCTAATACATCATATGCATCAAAAGGCAAAGGCATATGCAGTTATTTCAAAAAACTTAAAACAGATGATTTCAGTGATGATAAATGTGTTAACAACACCTTGAAAAAATGCCTTGACAGTGCTGAAAGCTGGACGACCAAGACTAGTCCAGACCGGAATACTATTATATCATTAGTAAATGAAAGCTTAATGAAACTGCTACATGAAGCTGAAACAGAACGCTCAAAACAATGGAAGCTTTATGCAACAGTTGAGGTTACTCTGAAACACCTTAGTAAATTACGCCTTCTAAATAAAATTGAGAGTAAAGTAAGAGAATTAAATGAAGATGCCAACAGATTCCTGCTAAGTGACACTCAGTACCTGCTTCATTCACTCATCAAAGACAATGATTCTCCGTTCATATTTGAAAAAGCCGGATGCCAACTTGAACACATAATGATAGATGAATTTCAAGACACCAGTTCTGTTCAATGGCAAAATTTTAAAGTCCTGCTTAAAGAATGTATGAGTCATGGCTCAAATGATAATGACACTGTCAACAACCTCATTGTCGGAGATGTTAAACAAAGTATATACAGATGGCGTGCCGGAGACTGGCGCTTACTTAACAATATCAAGGAGCAATTTCCGTCTTCAAAGGAACAGGTGGATGTGTGTTCACTTCAAACGAATTACAGATCTGAAAAAAACATCATTGATTTCAATAATGCTTTTTTCACTTTAGCTGCACAATATGAATACACACGTGGCCAAGAAATCGGACTTGACAGCAGTGCCAATGAAATCAAAACTGCGTATGGAGATGTTAAACAGAATGCAAGACAAGGAAAAGCCCAAGCCGGATATGTAAGATTAACACTGCTACCGAATGAAGATTATAATGATGTGACATTAGAATATATTGAAAGCTGCATAGATGAGATAATAAAATCAGGTATGCCGTTGAATAAAACTGCAATATTATTTAGATACAATAAGTTGATACCAATTGTTGCAGACTATTTCATGGAAAAAAGACCCGACCTGACTTTTATAAGCGATGAAGCCTTCAGGCTAGATGCATCAAGTGCTGTTAATACAATTATGCTTGCCTTACAGTTACTCGTACATCCTGACGACATAATGTCAAAAGCTAATTTGGCTGTTATATATCAAAATACAATATTGAAAAAAGATCTGAATGTAAGTAAAATTCTCACAAGCTTCGTGTCAGAAACTGACAATGCTGATTCTTTTTTACCGTCAAGCTATATTGACAATATGCAACAGCTCATCAAAAAGCCATTGTTTGACATTATTGAATTTATATATTCCACTTTTGAGCTTGAAAAGATGCATGAACAAGGTGCTTATATATGCGCTTTTTATGATCAGGTCTCTGATTTTATAAATAACAATTCAGGCAATATTGATAAATTCATCAATGAGTGGAATGAGAACATACATTCAAAAACAATTCAATGTGATGAAATTAACGGTATAAGACTTATAAGTATTCATAAGAGCAAAGGCCTGGAATATGATAATGTAATTATTCCATTCTGCGATTGGACTCTGGAAAACAGAAACACCACGTTATGGTGCAATCCCAAATATCAGCCATTTGACAAATTGCCGATAGTTCCTGTAGACTATAACAAAAAATTGCTCAATACAATATATGTTGATGATTATAAAAACGAATATTTACAAAACACTGTAGATAATCTCAACTTGCTATATGTTGCATTTACAAGAGCATGTAAGAACCTGTTTGTTATAGGAAAGAAAAACAATTCATCCAAAAGTATAAGGAACAGATCTGAGATATTAAACGATAACATAAAAGGATTGGCAGAGATATTACCTAGAGCTTCTATTTCCGGGATTGAACAGGAAAATGAGCCAACTATATTTGAGTATGGAGAACTTTGCTGTGATGAAGAGACAAAGTCTGTAAAAACAGAAAATGTTTTTATACAACAAACTTTGCCATATAAAGTAAATATGAAAACATCAAACTATGTGGCTAATTTCAGACAAAGTAATAAAAGTAATGATTTTATAAAATCTGAAAACGAAGAGAACGAACACGAACGTTATATAAAAATGGGTAGTGTATTACACAAATTGTTTTCAATGATTCGTACTACCGATGATATAGACAATGTGTTAAAACAATTCGAATTCGATGGTGTACTTTATGATGATGATATAACGGCAGATAAAATGCGGAGTATGCTAGCAAAACGTTTATCTGATAAACAAGTAGCTGACTGGTTTGACTCACGTTGGACAGTATTTAACGAATGTAGCATTCTTGAATACGACAAAAATACTAACAAAGTTATTGAAAGGCGGCCAGATAGAGTAATTACAGACGGTACCAGAATGAAAGTTATTGACTTTAAATTTGGCAAACCTTGTAATGAATATATAAATCAAGTAAAACAATATATGTCTCTACTAAAATCAATGGGGTATCAAAATGTTGAAGGATATCTGTGGTTTGTTTATTCAAACAAGGTCAACAAGGTGGAATAATACATTTCGCAATCACTCTCATCATTTGTAACTAATACAACGGAAGTAACATGAAGAAATTTTTAGAATACGTAGCAGAAGACATCGTAAATAAATATGGCACTAATTTGTCAAACATAGCTGTTGTGTTTCCTAATAAACGTGCATCAATATTCTTGAACGAACAGCTTGCCATAAAAGCCGGCCGTCCTTTATGGTCACCGGCATATATTACTATCAGCGACTTTTTTCGTCAGCATTCATCGCTGTTAATTGGAGATTCAATAAAACTTATATGCGAGATACATAAAAGTTTTACTGAATGCACCCAAATAGACGAATCGCTAGATCATTTTTATGGATGGGGACAATTACTATTGGCTGATTTTGACGACATAGACAAGAATATGGCTGATGCCTCAAATGTATTCAAGAACATTAAAGACATCCATGAATTAGACGACATTTCATATCTTACAGATGAACAAAAAGAGATTCTGCATAAATTTTTCAGCAATTTCACGACAGACAATGAATCTGAACTGAAAAAACGCTTCTTAAAATTATGGGGACATTTCGAGGATATATATAACAACTACAAAGCAAGACTCCGTGAACAAAATATTGCATACGAAGGAATGCTGTATAGAGAAGTTGCCCAACAGGATATTGATTATAAATATGACAAATATCTGTTTGTCGGATTTAATATGGTTCAAAAGGTTGAGCAAAAAATATTCTCAAATTTACAGAAAAAAAATAGAGCTGGTTTTTATTGGGACTTTGATTCGTTTTATATGCCGCCAAATAAAAACGAAGCCGGTCACTATATTGAAAAATACCTTAAAGACTTTCCTAATGAGCTTAACTCGTCTGACAAAAGTATCTATAATAACTTGTCTGCAGGCAAAAGAATTATATATGCTAACGCATCCACTGAAAACATTCAGGCAAGATACGTAAGTGACTGGTTGAAAGAAGAAGAAAGATATAAAGATGGTAAAAATACTGCTATAGTTTTATGCGACGAGTCTCTTTTACCAACAATCATACACTGCATACCCAAAGAAGTTGAATGCGTAAACATCACTTCTGGCTATCCACTTTTTCAGACACCAGTTTCATCGTTTGTTCTACAGCTACTCGATCTTAAATTAAAAGGCTATTCACACAACAAAAACAGATACCAGCTTCATTATGTAGCTCAGATTTTGTCGCATCCTTATGCACAATATATATCAGAAAAATGCTCGGACCTATTGAATGAACTAAAAGAAAAGAACATTTATTATCCAACATTTCAGATTCTTGACAAAGATGAATTTACAAAACATCTGTTTGAGCTACAGAATAACAATAACGATTTGATGCAATGGCTTATGGACATCTTGAAACGAGTTGCCATAAATATGGGCAATACAGACAAAGACCCATTGTTTCAAGAGTCGATATTCAGAATGTACACATTATGCAATAGATTAAATGAACTGGTCAAGTCAGGCGACCTTGATGTGGACGTAATAACATTGCAAAAGCTTATCGTGCAACTGATCAACTCAACCTCTATTCCATTTCATGGTGAGCCAGCAGAAGGCATCCAAGTTATGGGTATACTTGAAACCAGAAATCTGGATTTTGAGCATGTACTGATTCTCTCATGTAATGAGGGAAATATGCCAAAAGGCATAACGGACTCGTCCTTTATACCTTATTCGATAAGAAAGGCATACGAACTGACAACGGTAGATAACAAAGTAGCCATTTATGCATATTATTTCTACAATTTGATACAGAGAGCCTCTGACGTTACAATTGTATACAACAACTCAACAGAAGACGGACACACAGGTGAAATGAGCCGATTTATGCTTCAACTTATGACAGACAGTAACTTTGACATCAAGCGCATATCTCTAAAAACAGATCAACAGCTGGTATATTCAAAGCCTAATATAATTGCCAAGGATGAAACCATTGTCAATATATTAAACTCGATGAAATTTATTTCACCGACATCAATAAACAGATATATGCGTTGTCCGCTGCAATTTTACTTTTACAATATTGCCCAGATTAAAGAACTTGATGAAAGTGACGAAATGGACAACAGGATGTTTGGTAATATATTCCATGGAGCTGCAGAAATATTATACCGGAAATATCTTAACGCAGAAAACCACATCATTACAAAAGAAACCATTAATAAAGCATTGGAAGACAAATCGTTAATTGGAAGGATCGTTGATGAGGCCTTTACCGAGATATACTTTAAGCAAGAATATAATGACAACAATAACAAATCGTTTTATAATGGCCTGCAGCTGATTAACCGAGAAGTAATAATAAGGTATCTGAAAAGATTAATTGAAATTGACTCAGCATTGGCACCATTTACTATCATTGGGATTGAAAATGACGTCTATGAGGATATTAAATTTGTTGCAAATGGTGACGAACGTAAGATATGCATAGGCGGACGCATAGACAGAATGGACAAAATTGTTGATAAAGAAAATAATACAGAAAAAATAAGAATTGTTGACTATAAGACAGGAAGCAGTAATCTAAAAGATGCGAAATCATTGGACGACATATTCATACGTCCGCTAAATACAGAGATACACGCAGACTATTATCTGCAAATAATGCTATATTCGTTAATAGTAAGAGGCAATAAGAAATATAACAGCAGCAGTTTGCCTGTAAGTCCTGCACTGCTTTTTATACAGCACTCTTCAGAAGAAGGATATAATCCGATAATATCAATAAACAAGAATAAGATTAACGATATATCTGAATATCTGCCGGATTTTTTGGAGAATGTCAAGTCTATATTGTCTGAAATATTTGACATTGCTACTCCATTTAAGCCTACAACAGAAAGAAAAACATGTGAAAACTGTCCGTATGCACGCTTGTGCAACTGCTAAAATTCTACATGAAGATACTTCAAAAAATGAATACTATTACAAATATCCCAGACGACATATACGTTAAACTGTCATCTGGGATATTTTTGAGTTACTATATCAATAAACTTAGTGCATAGATTCATCAACAAATGACAATGGCAACAAATCTTTTATGCTGTCAATAACATAAATGCCATCTGTTCCACAAAGTAATATCTTTATATTACATTGGTATCTTTGCTCCATTTCTAATATTACTTGCCGGCAAGAACCACAAGGCGAAACAGGAGTTTTAACCAGTCCTTCTATATTTTTTGCAGCGATTGCAATGGCTGTTATCGCCAACTCTGGATGATTAGACTGAGCATTAAATATCGCAGCACGTTCAGCACACATAGTAACGGGAAATGCTGCATTTTCCTGATTGGCCCCAATCACGATAGTACCATCCTCAAGCCTCAACGCAGCCCCCACCTTAAAGTGGGAATAAGGTGAATATGATTTGTCTGTAGCTTCAATAGCATTTTTCACCAATGCTTTTGACATATCATCAAGTTCTTCAAATTTTAACAGACTTAATTCTGATTTTATAATGATTTTTTCCATGTCTACGTTTATATTTATTCATTTTCGTTGTTTGTCGGATCATTAAAATATTCATAGCAACCAACATCCGGGAGTTCATCTCTTTGTCTTCCGTCACGGTCTTCAGGCAAGGAATATTCTATCGCAGCAGTGTTTATAGCCGGAGATTTTTCGTTCAGATGAAAGTCATACCTCTGTTTGTCTATATCAACTAAAACAAAGTTTTCTTCTCCTGATACAGCTGAAGTGTCCTCAACATTCTCGAAAGTCACATTAATTATGTTCTCATCGTCCGTAACTTCTGGTGTACGCAATAATGAGTTCACGAATCTATAATTAAACACTTTCGTTTCATCATCCATCTTCGCACCAGTTATTACATCGTTTGCATAGCCAGTAACAATACTATTCAGACAATCCATCTTTAACAACGGCATATAACGTTCACCCTGAAAATTAGAATAATACAGAGCAGCTCCGCGATTAGAGTCAAATGGATAAAACTGTGCCAATGTACATTGTTGTATTATTGCACTGCCGCCAAATATTGCCACACAATCATTTAAGGTATTGGTTATTTGGCTGTTACGTATCTCTATTGAACAATTTTCAGATTTAACGCCATATCCCTGACAATTATGAACTGTACTATTAAGTAATTGAAGTTTAACCTTCGATACATCAGAAGAGTCACAAACAATACCATTAAATGTGCTATGAATGTCTGTATAGCAGATTTTATTTTCGTAAGAAGAACCATAGAAACGAATTCCCTGCCACTGACCGCTGACATTATCGTAAGGAAGATAGTCAAACATGTTATCCAGTCTGTCACCACGAAGCACAATATTTCTATCTGCCGTACCTTCAGATATCATACGGCCATATATATTAATTCCGGCATCACCATGAAAATACAAAGTAGTTCCGGCTGCTATATTCAATGTAGCACAGCTGTCAACCGTCAGTCCACCATAAATTACAGTCGGTTTAGAGTCTGTTCCGATAGTAGTGTCATTTTGCACATACACATTCTTCAGTAAATTGGCATCCCACGTATAAGCGTTTAAAGCAACCTTCTGCTCTACTCCACTTTCCAAAAGGAAAACAAGCTCATCCTCGAGCAGTTGAGGCTCCTGCTTTCCGTTTTCCGGAGATGTTAATTCAACAAATACCCTTATACTGTCATTTTTACGGATCTCTACGTCAGAAATTTGATATCCTGACGTCGGGCTAAGGTATTCTCCGTCAACATTTATTCTAAATCCAGTCTGGTTTCCACGAGCTAATCTAACCTTTGTACATCGTATCCCGTCGCCAGCCTTATTATAAACCCAAAACGTACGTGTAGAAGTTGGAACCGTTGAAAAAATGGTATCCATACTTATCGTATCAGTTGAAAATGTCAATATGTCAGATTTTGACAATGAAAAAGAATCATCGTCTGTACACGACACAAACAGACAAAGAAAACTTATTAGTGAAATAATATTTTTTATCTTCATGATTATATAACGATGTTTGAAATATTATATTGCACTTAATTTGAAAGAAATTATTTCATTCCTTATAGAACATTATTTCACAAAATAACAATAAATCCTTGTTTTTGCTTATTCAACATTATCAATGTCCCTATTACAGGGTTCACCGAATAAAAATATACGACTTGAAATAACAAATACAGCAGTAACAGAGTTATGTTTTTCTATATGCAATTCATTATTTATGACAAACGCAAATCTGTATATTACCATTTATGCTTCACTATACATCTTCTAATAAAAAACATCGAAAAAACATTTCTGCCTTTTCTTCAAAAGAAACCAATGAAATACATCCATTAAACAAATGACTTTTGGATTAAAAACAACTGATTTATGGGCAAAAACTCAATCACTAATAATTTGAAAGGCATACGCGTATTTATATTAACAAAACAGACATATACAAACCGAAACAATCCTTTTTAATACAAAATCAACTTTATTTGTTATAATTTTTACAACTAGAAAAAGTATTAGACAAATAAAGATTAAGTATACATCTAAATTTATAAATCAAATTATATGCACGACACACATTCAAAATAAAGACGATAATGCATTAATGAAAATGCTCCATTACATAACCAAGCCCAAGCAAACCATTGATAAAAAAGAAGTTCTCTCTATACATAAATAATATAGGGGCAACATCTTGAAAATGACTTGCCCCTATATTAAATAATATTTAAATTACAAAGAAATCAATCTGTTCCTTCTATCTTAAACGACAGGCTATCTTTATCTGGATTCTTATCTATTAAGATAACGTCATTATCTTTTAATTTTCCATCCAATATCAATTCACAAAGCCCATCCTCAATATAGTTCTGTATTGCTCGTTTCAAAGGTCTTGCGCCAAATTGCACATCATAGCCTTTTGAGGCGACAAACTCTTTTGCAGCATTTGAAATCTTTATGTTACAGCCAAGTTCCTTGATTCTGCCGACAAGCCCCTTTAACTCTATGTCTATAATTCTTTTTATAGCCTCAAGATCCAACTGGTCAAATGTTATAATCTCATCAAGACGATTCAAGAATTCAGGACTAAACTGCTTACTCAAACTTTTTTGTATTATGCTTCTAGCATATTCTTTGTCGGTTTCATTGATGTTTTCACTGCTAAAGCCACCTGCATTGAAACCTATACCGCGTCCAAATTCTTTTAATTGACGAGTTCCAGCATTACTTGTCATGATTATCACCGTATTACGGAAATCTATCAAGCGGCCGTTACCGTCTGTCAGACGTCCTTCATCAAGAACCTGCAATAACATATTGAACACATTGCCGTGTGCCTTCTCAATCTCATCAAGCAATACAATTGAATATGGATGACGTCTTACTTTCTCTGTAAGCTGCCCGCCTTCTTCGTATCCTACATATCCCGGAGGAGCGCCAACTAATCGAGACGTATTAAAGCTCTCACTGTATTCACTCATATCAACACGGATCAACGCATCAGAACTGCCAAACATATGCTCAGCCAGTTTCTTCGCCAAATATGTCTTACCGACACCCGTTGGTCCCAAAAACATAAACGCTCCTATCGGATGATTTTTCTCTTTCAGACCAACCCTGTTGCGCTGTATAGCCTTAACCATCTTTTCGATAGCCTTATCTTGAGCAACTACAACAGCTTTCAAATCATTAGCCATATTTTTGAGCCTTGCACTTTCGGCCTCAGCCATCCGTTGTACAGGCACACCTGTTATCATTGACACGACCTCTGTAACATCATTCTCTGTTATTTCATCTCGAGTGCCAATCTCATTATTTGCCCATTTTTCCTGAAGTTCAGAAAGTTCAGCTTCCAATTCTGTCTGCTTATCCCTGTAACTTGCAGCCAGCTCAAAGTTCTGATTTCTTACCGCAGCCTGCTTCTTCCCTTTGATAAAATTAATTTCTTTTTCCTTTTCACTTATCTCAGGAGGCATTTGTGTGTGCCGCAGATGCACACGTGCACCCACCTCATCAAGAACATCAATAGCTTTATCAGGAAAGAATCTGTCGGTTACATACCTTTCTGTCAATTTGACACACGCCAATATGGCATCGTTAGTATAAGAAACATGATGGTGATTCTCGTAACGCTCTTTTATATTATTCAAGATGGTTATAGTTTCATCAGACGTTGTCGGTTCAACAATAACCTTCTGAAACCTTCGTTCCAAAGCTCCGTCCTTCTCGATTGAATTACGATATTCACTTAATGTCGTTGCTCCAATGCACTGAATAGTGCCACGTGCTAATGCCGGTTTCAATATATTGGCGGCATCCATTGAACCCGGAGTAGAACCGGCTCCTATAAGCGTATGTATCTCATCAATAAAAATAACGACGTCAGGATTCTGCTCTATTTCCTTAATCAGTGCGCGTATACGTTCCTCAAATTGTCCACGATACTTTGTGCCTGCAACAATAGCAGTCATATCAAGACTAATTATACGCTTATTGAATAGGACTGGTGATGTATGATGCTTGTTAATAAGCTGAGCCAGACCTTCAACTATTGCACTTTTACCTACACCAGGTTCTCCAATCAAGATTGGATTGTTCTTCTTTCTACGACACAAGATTTCTACAACGCGCTGAATCTCACGCTCCCGGCCTACAACAGGATCTAGTTTTCCTTCCGATGCACATTTCGTCAAATCGGTTCCAAAGTTATCTAGCACTGGCGTTTTTCCTTGGCTTCTATGTACACCAGTTGCAGTACTCTGCGGATTTGATTTCTGTGAATTACCGCCATTAATACTAAGCATGCCGTCCTCATCTTCATCCTTATCAGGCATGTCAATCCCATCATTTGTCATATAACCTGATTTATTCTGAAAATAGGTTAACGCATCTTCATAACTCATATTATTAAACTCTAACACCTCTTTTGCTCCATTATTTGCATGATCATGTAAAATCGCCAACAATAAATGCTGTTCATCAACCATTTGCATAGACTGAATACGGGCCTCCAAAACAGCAAGTTTTAAAATATTACTGGCCTTTTCATTCAACACAAGCTCACGAGTATTTAAAGGTTGCATAAAATCATCTTCACGCACCTTCTGTTCCAACTCGGTTTTTATTGACTGATAGTTTATATCTAATTTCAAAAATAATTCATGCACAGGGCCCGTCTTGTCACGAAGTATACCAAGCAGCAAATGCTCCGGACCAACAGACCTGCTGGCTAACCTGGCTGCCTCTTCTCTGCTAAACGCTAGAATTTGAGACACTTTTGGTGAAAATTGACTGGTCATTTTATATATATTCTTATTTACAATAATTTTACGATGCAAAGATAAACATTTTATCACAAACAAATATTATGCCATATTTCATTTTTAATTATAAGTGCGCAGATTTTAGCATTCAAAATAAAAAACATATATCCTCTTTAATATTTAACAATAACTATTTTGCAATCATTTTAAATAGTTATTATAGTTAAAAAGAAATGGTTTGCGAATTACACAAACGAAATTTGAGAGTTAGA